>MDSW01113183.1_pt1 | contig 10919 bp, 12 predicted proteins | sample 811171 | NCBI WGS metagenome assembly MDSW01 (sample SAMN05326641, study PRJNA326480) | marine metagenome | isolation source: seawater | place: Atlantic Ocean: North West | collected 2012 | reverse complement strand
GGCGCCTTTGCCGAGCGGATGAAATTTTCCGCCATGCTCTGGTTCAGTTCCGCCTGGCTGTTGCTGGTGTATGCCCCGGTGTGCCACTGGGTCTGGGGCGGTGGCTGGCTGGCGCAGATGGGCTTTCTGGATTTTGCCGGCGGCGCCGTGGTGCACATCACCGCCGCGGTGGCGGCCCTGGTGGCGGCCCTGGTGCTGGGGCCCCGCAAGGGTTTTCCCGCCACCCCCATGATGCCCCACAATATGACCATGACCGTCACCGGCGCCGGCATGCTGTGGGTGGGCTGGTTCGGCTTTAATGCCGGCAGCGCCCTGGCGGCTGACGGCAGCGCCGCCATGGCGTTGCTGGTGACTCATATTTCCGCGGCGGCGGGCTCACTGGCCTGGATGGGCTGTGAGTGGGTACGCCATGGCAAACCGTCGGTGCTGGGGATTGTCACCGGCATGGTGGCGGGGTTGGGCACCATCACCCCGGCCTCTGGTTCGGTGGGGCCGGCTGCGGCACTGATTATCGGGCTTAGCGCCGGGATTATCTGTTTCTACGCCACTGTTTTTATGAAGCAACGGCTGAAAATCGACGATTCCCTGGATGTCTTTCCAGTCCACGGGGTGGGGGGCATGTTGGGTACTTTTCTGGTGGGTATTTACTGTTCCACGGAGCTGGGTTTGTTCAGTGGCGCCGGTTTTGGGGCCGGCAACAGCTCCATCGCCCAGCAGCTGGGGGTCCAGCTCACCGGCATTGGCGCCACCCTGGCTTATACCGCCGTGGTATCCTTCGTATTGCTGAAATTGGTGGACTGGCTGGTGGGTCTGCGGGTCACTCCCGATCAGGAGACCGAGGGTCTGGATATTGTTCTGCACGAAGAGCGGGGCTACGACATTCTGTAATTGCGGCCTGGGTCGCCAATTGGCCGAAAATCCCCCCAGGCTGGCGTAAAAGGCTATTGTCAACGGCTTGGGGATTCTATAAGTTAACCTCAGCGTGTCGAACAGCTGTTTGATTGCCATTATTACAAGATATTAGCGGTACGGGCTGCCCCAACCGCACAATAACAAGCCATAGGAGAAGAATTCGATGAGTCACAAGTTCCTGTCAGACGAGTGGTTTGCCAAAGTGGCCGAACTGAAAGCGGCCGCCGGTGATATTGAAGTGCCTGCAGCAATGCATGATCTGGTGATTAACATCACCGTCACAGGTACTGATTTTGGTGACGTGGACATTGCTCTCAACGCCGGCATGATCGAAAAAGGTCACCATGACAATGCCCCCACCAAGATGATTCTGCCGGTGGATCTGGCCCATCGCCTGTTCATCGACAATGATCAGTCCGCCGGTATGCAGGGCTTCATGTCCGGTCAGATCAAGATCGAAGGGGACATGAGCAAGCTGATGGCCATGCAGACCGTTCAGCCTTCCGCCGATCAGAAGAAGCTGCAGGAGCAGATCCTGGAGATCACTGCTGCCTGATCCAGCCCGGGTCTTCCTCGGTAAGAACCCACCCTGCCTCGGTGCAGGGTGGGTTTTTTTATTGCCGGGCGGTGGCATCAAACAGGCGATACCATGGATATGCAGCGGATTTTGCTGACCTGCCGGGCTGGCTTTGAGTCGGATCTGGCGGCGGAAGTGCAACAGCGTTCCCTGGAGCACGGGGTGCATGGCTTTGTGCGGGCCCGGCCGGACACGGGTTTTGTGGAGTTCCAGGGTCATGACAGCGACGCCGGCAATCAGTTACTGACCCGGATGCCGTTCAGCGACTGGGTGTTTGCGCGCCAGTGGCTGGGGGTGATGGCCCACTGGCCGCAACTGGATACCCGGGACCGGGTGACCCCGGTGGCGCGGCTGGCGGGCGCTGAGCCCCGGGGCTTTCGCGAGCTGTGGCTGTCGTTCCCGGACACCAACGAGGGCAAGAGTCTGTCCCGGCTGACCCGTAAACTGAGCCGGCCCCTGCGCCAGGCGCTGGCGCCACAGTTGCAACGTCCCACCAGCCCCTGGCGTTTGCATTTGTTTTTCACCAGTGGTTCCGAGCTCTGGCTGGGGGTGACGCCGGTGGCCAATGGGGCGCCCTGGGTGCTGGGTTATCCCCGTTTGCGCATGCCCACGTCGGCCCCCAGCCGGTCGACGTTGAAACTGGAGGAGGCCTGGCTGCAACTGATACCCGATGCCGGTCGCCCGGAGTGGTTGCAGCCCTTTCAGCGGGCTGTGGATCTGGGAGCGGCCCCTGGAGGCTGGACCTGGCAACTGGTCCAGCGGGGCCTGCAGGTGATCGCCGTGGACAATGGCCCCATGGATCCGGCCCTGATGGCCAGCGGCCAGGTAGAGCATCGGCGGGAGGATGCATTTACTTTCCGCCCCCGGCGGCCGGTGGACTGGCTGGTCTGCGACATGGTGGAGAAGCCGGCGCGGGTAGCGGACTTGATGGCCCGCTGGCTCAGCCGGGGCTGGTGCCGCTACGCCATATTCAACCTGAAACTGCCCATGAAACGGCGTTGGCAGGCGCTGCAGGAAATACTGCCCCATGTCCGTCAGGCGCTGGACAGCGCCGGACTGAACCACCGACTGGCGGTGAAACAGCTCTACCACGATCGGGAGGAAGTGACCGTGCTGGCGGCCCCGGACTGGCGTTGCTAGGGAATGCTATTGATGCAGGCGGCGGGCGGATTGATAGACACAGGGCTCCAGCACAGTGAAGCGCTCCGGTTCCTGCAGAAACATGCCGATCTTGTTGAGCATTTCCATCCTTGCATCGGAGCCGAACCACAGCTGCCAGGCGTTGATGCTTTCCCACATGGAGATCACCACATAGTGGTTGGGGCGGCGGGCATCGCGGTAGGATTCGCCGCCCAGATACCCCGGTGAATTCTCCGCATGGCCCAGCAATTCCACGATGGTTTGCTCGTAATTGCCTTCCAGGCCTTCGGCCACGGTGCGTTCAATCAAGACCTTTATCATCGGGCTCCCTGGGTGTGCTGTGCTATTGGAGGGCTAATAGTACCGGCTACGGCTTATTTTTCAATGACAAGGGGTGGCGGCAGTGGTTCCCCGGGCCCGACCCGGAGGCCGTATAGGGCGGTGCAAGGAGCGCTGCCCATCGGTTACAATGTCTGGCAGGTGCCTCGGCACCACGATGTTTACGGGAACAGGCGAAACTGAATGGCGGACCATCATTTTGACGCGTCGGGGCTGTTGTGTCCGGAGCCGGTTATGATGCTGCATGGCCGGGTGCGGGAGATGCAGCCCGGGGAATTACTGGAAGTGGTGGCCACGGATCCTTCCACGCAGCGGGATATCCCCAAATTCTGTCATTTTCTGGGGCACGAACTGGTGCTGGCCGAAGAGCGGGACGGCAAATTTCTGTTTCAGATCCGTAAAAAAAGCCCCTAATTTTCTATCAGCATGGAAATGGCCGCCAGGGCCTCCGGATCCTGTTCCTTGATCTTGTTGGCGATGCGGTGCTGGAAAAAGTACTTGAATTCCGCTTGCTCCTGGGCCGAATACAGGCAGGGATCCCCGGGTAACACCGGCGTGGATTTCACCTTGTCTTCATCCACCAGCATGGCGTGGACACTGCCGTCACCCAGCAGCCGCCAGCTGAGCACCTCGATCAGCACAAAGGAGCGGAAGCCGTTGTCGGTCAATACGGCGTGAGTGCCGATGCCGTCGGGAATTTCCTGGACAATATCCTGGTCCCGGCAGGGCTCCATCCGGTAGTAGGCTTCCGCCAATTCCAGTTCTTTGACCTTGTGTTGCGGGGAGACATAAAAGATGTCGTTGGTGCCGGGGTCGCGATAGCCTTCCCAGCGGCCGTTCAGCGGGTCGTTGATTTCCGTGCAGGGCACCACCTGATTGAGCCAGGGCACCAGGCCCACCACTTCGCCGGATTCCCGTAATGCCCAGCACACCACTTTCAGGGAGTAGAGCCGATCGGGGGAGGTGTCGTTGGTGTAGAGCATCTCCAGGCCGTCCAGCTCCGGCGCGATCCGAACAATGCGGTCGACCACGTCATCAACAGGGCGTCCGGAAAACAGATCGATCACATTGGAGCGACTATCCGATGCCTGCGGCTTCATATGACTACCCTCGCGGACCAGAGCCGGGAATCCCGTGTAGCGTGGTGAAACGCAGCCCGGGTCGTCATGGACTCACAGTTCTATCCTATATCTAAGTACAGTTGAGCCCAAAAAGCCAGCCCTTCTAGCTTTGCGCGGGTTAACGGGCCCTAACCTGAAGCGGTAGCCAGAGGCCGGCGCAGCTGCCATTGCACCCGCCAGCACAGCATAATGGCGGCGGCGGTAAGGCCCACCAGCAGGCCGATCCAGAAGCCCCGGGCCGTCAGCGGTGGCCCCAGCCAGTGGGTCAGCCCCAGCAGGTAACCCACCGGCAGTCCCAGGCCCCAGTAGGCCAGTACCGTGATCAGCATGGGCCAGCGGGTATCCTTCATCCCCCGTAACACACCGTTGGCCCCCACTTGCAGGCAGTCGGACAACTGAAACAGGGCGGCAAACAGCAGCAGCCCCGCCGCCAGCTCGATCACCACCGGATCGTCAGTATAGATGGCCGCGATGGGGTGGCGTAACCAGGCCATTAACGCGCTGTTCACCAAAGCGGTCACCAGAATGATGGCCAGCCCCGCCAGCACCGCATGGCGCAGGGCCTGCGGTTGATCCCGGCCCACATGAGTCCCCACCCGCACGGTCAGGGCCAGGGACAGGCTCAACGGCACCATAAAGGCCATGGAGGCAGCGTTGAGGGCCACCTGATGCCCGGCCACCACCTCTGCGCCGATGCCGGCAATAAACAGGGCAATCACGCAGAACAGGCTCACCTCGATAAAGATCGCCAGACCGATGGGGAGTCCCACCCGCAGTATTGGCAGCAGGTGTCGCAGCAGGGGCGGGGCCCGGTGCTGAAACAGGCCGGTTTGGTGGCGCCGGTCGAAGCCCAGCGCGTAACCGGCCATCAGTATCAGCATCAGCCACATCACCACGCTGGTGGCCCAGCCGCAGCCCACGCCCCCCAGGGCCGGGAACCCCAGTTCGCCGTGAATCAGCACGTAATTGACCGGCACATTCACCGCCAGTCCCAGCAGGCTAACCACCATCACTGGCGCGGTGTATGACATGCCCTCGGTGAGGGAGCGCAAGGCCAGGAACAGGGTGATGGCGGGAATGCCCCAGGACAGCCCGTCCAGGTAGCCCAGAATCAGCGGGCGGATACCGACGTCCACCTCCATCAGGGCCAGCACCGGCGCCATGGCCCGCAGGCTGAAAAACCCCAACAGGCCCAGGGGCAGGTCCAGCCACAGACCCTGTTGCACCACTACGCCAATGGCGCTGTGGTCCGCACGGCCGCGAAACTGGGCCACAAAGGGGGTCAGACCCTGCATCACCCCCACCAGAAACAGGAACACCGGAATCCAGATGGCCGAACCCACGGCCACCGCTGCCAGATCTTCCGGGCTCACATCTCCGGCCATCACCGTGTCTACAAAGCCATTGGCGGTCTGGGCGAACTGGGCCACCAGAATCGGGCCCGCCAGCTGCAGGATGTGGCGGCCTTCCTGGCGCAGCAGGGTAGAGGTATTGCTCATAGGGCTCCGGGCTGAATCTGAAGGCGGGGTAGTTTATCATGCTGGCGGCGGATCACCTTGGCTCCGGATCAGCTTGGTTTTGGAGAGCCTGGTTCTGGAGAGCCCGGTGGTGCCCGCAACCGGTAGCACTAGCAAACTAAAGAGCAAGTCAGGCGGAACCATGGCCAGCGAGCATAACCCGGATCATCTTATTGCGATATTCAACCAGTGTTTTCTGGCCACCCACAACACCCGCCTGGTTCGCGGTGGTGATGAGCCCGTGTATCTGCCAGCCGGTCCTGGCCGGCCCCAACACGAGTTGCATTTCGCCCACGGCTTCTTCCGCAGTGCGCTGCACGAGATCTCCCACTGGCTGATTGCCGGGGAGGCCCGGCGCCAGTTGGCGGACTTTGGCTACTGGTATCAGCCGGATGGCCGCGATGCCCGGCAACAACGGGAGTTCGAGCGGGTGGAGGTGAAGCCGCAGGCCCTGGAGTGGATTCTGTGCCGGGCCGCCGGGGTGCCATTTCAGGTAAGCCTGGACAATCTTAATGGGGAGGCCACCGATGCCGCCGGCTTTAAACAGGCGGTGCGGACTCAGGTGCTGGATTATCTGCAACAGGGTCTGAACCAGCGGGCGGAAACCCTGCGTCTGGCGTTGTGCCGTCATTACGGTACCCGGCCCCGGCTGGATCCGGCAGACTTTGCCAGCGACCCGCGATGATCAAGGGTTTTCAGGTTTCCGGCTGCACCAGGCTCATCATATAGCGTACGGCGTTGCGTACCTGGGTATCGCTCAGGTCCGGGTTGCCACCCCGGGGTGGCATCATGTCGTAGGCATAGCCGTTGATCGCGTGACTGACCAGGGTATCCTCCCCCTGAGGCAGGCGTTTTGCCCACATTTTTGGATTACCCAGAATGGGGGCACCGTTAAGGCCCTGGCCGTGACAGGCAATGCAAGTGGTTTCCACCACCTGTTTGCCCGCCGCCAGATCCGCTGGCAGGGTTTCGGGCGGGTTCGGGTCGGAACAGCCGGCCGCCAACAGAGCGCCGGTGGCAAGCAAGGTCTTGTGTAGCAATTTCATCAACGTATACCCCCTCGGGCACGCCGGGTGCCCTGGTCAGGGGTTAGCAAGCCCCGTACCAGTCGCTGATGTCGCCCTCAGCGTACCGGGAAATACCGCGGCAGACTGTGATGTCGCTTACGCAGCACCACCTGATACAGTTGTAGCGCACGGGAGCGGAATCCTCCGGCGCAGCTTTTCAGGTAGTAATTCCACATACGATAGAAGCGTTCACCGTATTGTTGTTTCAGCTGCGGCCAGGCAGCTTCAAAATTGGCGTGCCAGGCCATCAGCGTCTTATCGTAATCCGGACCGAAGTTATGCACGTCCTCGATTACAAAATAAGGTTCCGTGGCGCTGCTGAGCTGAGCCAATGATGGCAATTCGCCGTTGGGGAAGATGTATCTGTGAATCCAGGGATCGACTCCGGTGCGGGACAGGGGATTCCCTATAGTATGCAGTACAAAAATACCGTCGTCCTTCATCAGGCGATGGGCGTGGCGCAGATAGGTGTCGTAATTCTTGTGGCCCACGTGTTCGAACATGCCGATGGATGTGATCTTGTCGAACTGGCCCTGGAGTTGCCGGTAATCCTGCAGTGCCACTTCCACCGGCAGCCCCACACAGCGTTCCCGGGCCAGGGCCTGTTGTTCCCGGGAAATGGTAATCCCGGTTACATGAACTCCGTGGTTACGGGCGGCCCATTCCGCGAATCCGCCCCATCCGCAACCAATATCCAGCACGGTTTCCCCGGGCTGCAGTTTCAGCTTCTTACAGATCAGTTCCAGTTTGTCCGCCTGCGCCTGATTCAAATCACCCGCCGTTTGCCAATAGCCGCAGGAATAACTCATGGTGGGATCGAGCATGGCGCGGTACAGATCGTTGCCCACGTCATAATGCTGCTCGCCAACGATATGGGAGCGCTTTTCACTTTGCAGGTTGAACAGACGGGCAATCAGCCAGTGCCGCATCAGATGCCACTTACCCACCAGATCGGTGTCTACGTCGGCATTGATTAACCGGCTCACCAGTTCGTCCAGCTGCTCGCAGTCCCACCAGCCATCCATGTAGCTTTCGCCGATACCGACGCTGCCGCGGGCCAGGATACGATTATAGGTAGCGGGATTATGGATCTGGGGATCCCAGGGGTTGGGTCCATTAATCCGGGCGCCGGCGGCCTGTAACAGATCCGCCAGCCATTGATGGGGCTTTTGCAGCCGGGTTCGGGTGCCGGGTTTGTAACTCTTATATCCGCTGGTGGTTGCAGTCATCGGATTCTCCTTGAAAAGGGTTCAATTCGAATTCCAGCTGAGCAGGAGCCCCTGGCCCAACTATCCAGGAGGTAGCAGAATTCACGCCAGATTCGATAATAGGAAAAATCGCCGGCCAGACTAAGCAAAATATTTCTATGGCATTGATAAGGTAAATTTATGAGGTGGCCCACTCCTGGAAAACGCACGCCGGTAGTGCAAGTTTGATACTATTTGCTTTACCAACAGGCATTTTCAGCGGGTGTATGAGCCGTTGATAATAATATAAAAATCATCCCGGGCAGGGGTGGATGCCCGTAGTGGCAGGGGTTCTGTAAATTTTGCAAAGCGCTTGCTTCGTCCGGAGGGTTAGAGCCTGCCGCTAACTTCATGGTACATTCCGGGAAACCTCCGGTGAAAACAATAACAACGACGAGGCGGTCGATGCAGTACGATGCGCAAATACAGATGATTGTCAGCACCTTCAAGTTGTCCCAGACCCTGGAGGTGGATCCCGAATCCGGCAAGGCATCCCTGCGTTTTGCCCTCAAGTGTCATGGCGGCGCACGCTCGGCTTCCTTTGCCGAAACCCAGGCGGAGGTGAATGTTCGGGAGGCCACCCGGCTCAACGGAAAATACCTGGGAACCGTGGTGCGGCACACCGATGGACTGTTGATCCGGATACTTGCCCCGCGGGACTATTTTCACGGGCTGATACAATTGTTTCCCCATTGTGAGCCGGACAGTGGCGGCTATCTGTCATTCGATTTTCTGCTCAATCGCGGCCCAGACGGTGAAGGGATGCAGGTTTTGAGTGCTGAGTATAAAATGGTGAAGCAATTGTCCGATAACCCCGATCTTATCAGCCGTGCGCCTTCATGAGTCGCTATCGTCCCTCCGGCAAGGCGGCCGCACCCTATATCACGCCCGAGGGCCGCGATCGGCTGATGTCCGAGTTGCGTCATCTGCACGACCGGCTGCGGCCCGAGGTGACCCGGGCGCTGGCGGAAGCCGCCGCCGAGGGGGATCGATCAGAGAATGCAGAATATATTTATCGCAAGAAACAGCTGCGGGAGATCGATCGTCGCATCCGCTACCTGGTGAAACGTCTGGAGGTGGTGAAAGCGGTGGATCAGAAACCGGCGGATACCAGTCGAGTGTTCTTTGGCGCCTGGGTGGAACTGGAAAACGTGGACAACGGCGACATCGAGCGTTACCGTTTGGTGGGCGCCGATGAAATTGATATCGACCGCGGCTGGATCAGCGTGGATTCACCCATGGCCAGGGCGCTGCTGCGGCGACAGGTGGGTGATGAGGTGGAGGTGTCCCGGCCCAAAGGTAACGCCTGCTATGAAGTCATGCAGGTAAGCTATGACCCCTTCGAGCCGTTATAGCGGGCTTGTGGCCGGCGCCCCGATTCATGCAGCCATATTTTGCAGTCACAAAGGAAGGGCAGGGTTATGAAAACGATTTTGATCACTGGCACCAATCGCGGACTGGGCCTGGAGTTTACCCGACAATATCTGCAGGAGGGGCAGCGCGTGATTGCCACCGCGCGGCAACCGGAAGCGGCGGCGGAACTGCAGGCGTTGCGGGAGTCTTATCCCGATACACTGACCCTGCAGGCTTTGGATGTCACGGATCCGGAGTCCCGTGAGGCCCTGTCCGAAGCGGTGGGTGACCGGGTGATTCACCTGTTGATCAATAACGCCGGTTACTACGGCGCCAGTAATGAATTGGGCAAACTGGATCAGGACGAGTGGGGCAAAGTGTTTCTGATCAACTGTATCGCCCCAATCAAAATGGTGGAGCTGCTGCGCTCCAATCTGGTGAATGCCGGCAGCGCCACGGTGGCGTTGTTGAGCAGTAAAATGGGCTCCATCGCCGACAACGGTTCCGGTGGCAAATATGCTTATCGCAGTTCCAAAGCCGCTCTGAACGCCGCCGCCAAGTCACTGGCCATTGATCTGGCGACAGAGCAGATCAAGGTGGTGGCATTGCACCCCGGATGGGTGCAAACCGACATGGGTGGGCCGAACGCGTTAATCGACGCCAAAACCTCCATCACCGGCATGCGAAAGGTGATCGCCGGGCTCAAAGCCAGCCAAAGCGGTGATTTCATTGGTTACGATGGTACCTTGATTCCCTGGTAATGGGTGTGCGCGGTTATGGCTTCACGGGCTATGGGTTCTGGCTGTTACTGGTTTGGCTGATTCCGGCGGCGGCCCATGCCCGGTGGTTCGAGCAGACACAGCCCATTATGGGGACCCGGGTCTACGTCCAGTTATGGCATGAGGATGCGGCCCGGGCGGAAGCGCTAATCAACCAGGTGATGGCGGAGATGGAGCGCATCAATCAGTTGATGAGCCCCTACCTGGAGCATTCGCAGCTGGCGCGGGTCAACCGGGAGGCGGCGCAACAGCCGGTAGCCGTCAGCCCGGAACTGTTCGAACTCATTGCCACCGCCAATCGCTTCAGCGCCCTCAGTGATGGCGCGTTCGATATCACTTTCGCTTCCCTGGGACACCGCTTCAACTACCGCAAAGGTGTGCGTCCCTCGCCGCAGCAGGCTAAAACGGCCCGGGAGCTGATAGACTACCGACAATTGCAACTGAATCCTGACCGGCACACCGTGGGGTTTGCCCGTGCCGGCATGCGCATCGATCTGGGAGGCATCGCCAAGGGTCATGCGGTGGACCGGGGCATTGATTTGCTGCGCCGTGCCGGAGTGAAACATGCCATCATCACCGCCGGAGGCGACAGCCGGTTGCTGGGGGATCATCGGGGGCGACCCTGGATTCTGGGTATCAAACATCCCCGGGGAGAGAGTTCGGTGATGAAGCTGCCCCTGGAAAACGTCGCCATTTCCACCTCCGGGGATTACGAGCGTTATTTCGAAGTGGACGGCGTTCGCTATCACCACATTATTGATCCCGCCAGTGGTGACTCCGCCCGGGGCCTGATCAGTGTTTCCATTCTGGCGCCCCGGTCCCTGGAGGCGGATGCACTGTCCACTACGGTGTTTGTGCTGGGCGCTG
>MDSW01103008.1_pt1 | contig 10919 bp, 7 predicted proteins | sample 811171 | NCBI WGS metagenome assembly MDSW01 (sample SAMN05326641, study PRJNA326480) | marine metagenome | isolation source: seawater | place: Atlantic Ocean: North West | collected 2012 | reverse complement strand
TACGTTGAAGAAAAGATGAGCAAATCAACGATCAAAAAGTTGAAAGCGGTTTCTTAAGGATCGAAGTTTTTATAAAAGCAAAACCCCGATGAAAATCGGGGTTTTTTATGCTTACTAATTAACACTTAAGGGGTAGCGAGCAAAGATTTATTCTTGTTGTAAAGAATTTTATTGTGCATTTGCTCTTTCTTGCTTTTTAAATTATAACCGGCTACTCCACCGTCATTTTTAGCTGCATTTGTAGATGCACATGACGAAAACAAAACGGTAAAAACCAAAAAGCAAACTATGTATAAAACTTGTTTCATTATGAAATATCAATGATTTTGATGCCTCAAAAGTACCATGGAACCACAGTGCCCCCAAAAGTTTTAGTTGAACTTACATAGAAAGTCGTTGAAATACATTTTTTGGAAAAAGTAGTCGTTAAAGTGTTTGAAATGTACGATTTACAACCCCTTGGAAAACTAGAAAAGTATTAAAAGGAACGATTGAGCGTTAATAATTCTTCCAAATAATCCCGCGTGTTGGAAAGTCTGGGCACTTTGTGCTGCCCGCCCAATTTGTTTTTTTCCTTTAACCAGTCATAAAAAAGCCGTTCCCGCGCGTTATGGATTTTTGGGGCGTTTAAAGTAGTATTGTTGAAACGTTTCGCCTCATAATCGCTATTTACTTCCTGTAAAGCAGTATCCAAAAGCTTGGTAAACGAGTTAAGATCATCGGGCGGCGATTTAAATTCAATTATCCACTCGTGCGCGCCTTTTTCTTTTCCATTCATAAAAATGGGCGCGGCCGTATAATCGACGATTTCGGCGTTGGTAAGTTGCGAAGCCTTTCGCAGTGCGGTCTCGGCGTTTTCAATAATTAACTCTTCGCCAAAAACATTGATGTGGTGTTTTGTTCTTCCCGTAACTTTTATGCGGTATGGGTCCGTTGAGGTGAAGCGGACGGTATCGCCAATCTTATACCGCCAAAGGCCTGCGTTGGTAGTAATGACAATGGCATAATTTTTCCCTTCTTCCACCTCGCTCAGCGGAATTACCTTTTCGTCCGGAGTACCGTATTTATCCATAGGGATAAATTCATAAAAAATTCCGTAATCAAGCATCAACAGCAACTCCTTGTTTTCGTTTCGGTCCTGGATTGCGAAGAAACCTTCCGAAGCATTGTAAATTTCATAATACCTAAAATCACTTTTGGGAAGCAATTTATTGTATTGATCAATGTACGGGTCAAAATTTACACCGCCATGAAAATATACCTCCAAATTTGGCCAAACTTCAAAAAGATTATTTCTGCCGGTAGTTTCAATAACCTGGTTCAGCAATACGAGCATCCACGAGGGCACGCCGGCCAGACTGGTAACATTTTCTTTGATGGTTTCGTTAACTATTGCCTGCATTTTGGTTTCCCAATCGCCCATTAATGAAACTTCGTTGCTGGGCGTACTGCTAAATTCGGCCCAAAAAGGCATGTTGTCTATCAAAATTGCGGAAAGGTCGCCAAACACGGTTCCGTTTTCTTCATACAATTGCTTGCTTCCCCCGAGCCGTAAACTCTTTCCCAAAAATAATTGGGCATTTGGATTGTTGTTCAGGTACATGCACAGCAAATCCTTACTTGCGGCATAGTGGCAGTTTTCGAGGGAATCGTTTGTAACGGGAATGAATTTACTCTTGGCATTGGTAGTGCCGCTGGATTTGGCAAACCATTTTATGGGCGTGGGCCAAAAAATATTGCTTTCGCCGCGGCGGGCGCGTTCAATTCTGGCCTCATTTTCTTCGTAAGTGGTTACGGGTACCCTTTCGGAAAATTCACGGTAGGTCTTTATGGTTGAAAAATTGTATTCGCGGCCAATTTCAGTATATTTTGCTTTTTGGAGTAAATTGAAAAGCAATTCTTCCTGAACCTCAATAGGATATTTCAAAAAAAGGTCTATTTGATGAAATCTTTTTTTAAGGAACCAAGAAGCAATAGAATTTACAATGGGGATTGGCATATTTTTCTGCTATCTTTATGCTATAAAAATAACAATTTTATAATTACGACCTGCCTGCTGGAAGGTAGGTTTTTAACTTTTTTTGAAGTGATATTTTAACGGCTTTTCTTCAGAAAACAGTATCACCTAAATATTTTTGAGTAAATGAATTACGAAGGAGTGCTTACAAAAATGCAGACTGAAAATGGATCGCCCATTCAGTATTACCTGGTTTTTGAAAATGATTTTTTGCATATGAACCAGTTGCTGGATAAGAAAGTTTCAATCAATTTTCTGCGCTATCAATGCCTGAATTGTAGCCTTCAGAAGAAAATTTACCGTCAAGGTTATTGTTATGATTGCTTTTTTGAAATTCCCCAAGCGGCCGATTGGATAATAAATCCAGAAATGAGCAAAGCGCATTTAGGGATTGAGGATCGCGATCTTGCTTATGAAGAAAAAGTACAGATACAGCCACATGTGGTTTATCTAGCCAATAGTAGCAGTGTAAAAGTAGGAGTTACTCGCAAAACCCAGATTCCTACCCGATGGATTGATCAAGGCGCACACGAGGCCATTGAAATTGTAGAAGTGCCAAATAGATATTTAGCTGGAATAACGGAGGTGGCGCTAAAAGACCACGTAAGCGATAAAACCAATTGGCGCACAATGCTTAAAAACGAAATAAAAGATGAGGATTTGGTGGAATGGCGCAACAAACTGAAGCAGTTCATTCCCACCGAAGCTGCCGAATATTATTTGGAAAATAATGCCGAAACAAACCTGCAATTTCCAGTTTTGAAATATCCCGAAAAGCCAAAATCGCTCAATCTCGAAAAAACTCCTTTTTATGAAGGAATTTTAAAAGGAATAAAAGGACAATACCTCATTTTTGAAGACGACACCGTGTTCAACATTCGTGGAAACGAAGGCTATGTGGTTTCGATAACCGTAAACTAGTTTCCCGTTTTCGTAGTATCGGTCTTCTTTTTCTTTCCACCCAAAATTCCGCCCAAAACATCTTTTATTATTTTTGTGTTTTGTTGCTGCGTAGTTTGCTGTTGATTGGTATTGGTATTCGTTTTAGTGGAATCTTGCTTGGTTCCCCCGCTTAAAATTCCTCCTAAAATATCCGTGCCCTGATTTATCAATTTGTCTTTTTGTTTTGCCAGCAACTGTTTGGTCAACGCATTGATGGCTGTTTCTGCGTTTAAAGAAACCTGTGGATTTGTAAATGTTCCTTTCAAGCCAATGGGCAATGCCACGCTCATTGCATCAGCTTCCTGCGGACTTAAATTTTGAAGCAATTTGGTAACATCGTTGCCCAAATATTTTGCTGGCACGTCCATCGTTACATTATAATCAATAGATTTATCCAGCCCGTGCGTTCCGGCAACGGCAACATTGATTCCCTTTATATCAAAATCAAAAGGTTTCACTTCTATTTTTCCATTGTTGAAGGTAAAATTCGTGCTCACGTCCCGTAAACTCAAACGATCCAAATTCAAAAATGAAACTTTATTACCCAAAGCCGCAAGTAAGGGAGCTTGTTGCGAATCCACTTCGGCAGTGATAATTTGGGCTAAGGCAGTGCCGGCCAGCGTGGAAAGTTTTGGCGAAAGATCGTTTGTAAGCTGTCCGGTCAACTCAAATTTTGTGTTTAGATTTCCGTGCAACGCCTTTGCTATCGGCACCAAAAATTGAAACATTTCAAGCTTTTCAAAGGATTGGTCAATATCAATTTTGCTCAAATCCAAAGCCATTGCGAAAGTAGGAGTTTCAGTTTTGGTTGAAACATTTCCTGAAAGTGCAATATTTCCGCCGAAAATATCGGAGGTGAAATTGCTGATCGTTATAGTTTCGTTTGCAATCGCCGCGGTTCCTTTGGCATTTTTCAGTTCCAAATTGTCATAAATTACTTTATTCGCATTAAAATCTAAGGTGGCATCCAGAAAATCTGGAATTTTCACAGTCTCCGAAGAAGTCGTTTTTTGGGAAGCAGTTCCTTTTTCCTTTGAATTATTTTCGGAAACAGAATCTTCCGAAGCCATAAAATCATTCACGTTAAAAGTATTTGATTGTACTGCGAAGCGTCCTTTCAAATCCTGTTTGCTCATCAAAAATGGGATGAGATTCTGTATGTTGCCCGAAGCCTTAATATCGGTTTGACCCGTTTTCGCGTTTAGTTCTTTTAGCGTAATGGTGCCGGGCTGCATGGTGAGGTTGGCATTGACCACCTTCAATTCGTTTTTAAAACCTGCGTCGTAATTAAAATTGGTAAGGCTTGCCGTTCCGCGGGCGTCAATTTGGTCGTATCGCTCCTTCTCAACCGATTCCATATCGAAATTTGCGATAACATCTGCTTTAAAAATCCCGCTGAGTTTTTGTTCCATTTCAACGGGCAGCACTTTTTCAATATTTGCCAAATTCAACGTTCCCTGCATTTCCATATTCACCAATGGATTTTCGGTCATATTCTTGATGCTTCCGTTCATTCGGAAAGGTTCGTTGTCAATTCTAAATGTCAATTTTGGAATGTTGAGGTAGGTGTCTTTTAGCAAACCTGTTTCATTTATCAACTGTGCGTCGATAGTAATATTGTCAACGGTTTTCGGCAAATCAGGATATTTAAAGGAAGCATTTTCACTCGCTATTTTTATGTCCATCGTTGGTATGTGCGTGCTGTCCACAATTCCTTTCAGCATACCATTTACGGTGAAATTCCCCGTGGTTTTTACATCGTTAATTTGCTTTACGTAGGTTTCGGGGATTACGGCCAAAAAGTTTTTAAAATCTGAGGACGGCGTTTTAAAAGTAAGGTCCACTTCGTTATTGGTTTCGTTCACTTTTACGTAACCGTCAAAGGTGAGTGGCAGTTCGTTGATTTTGGCCTCGTTTTCAAGGAAGGTATATTTTTGGTTTTTTAAATCGAGTTTAAAGATTGCGTCGAGGGAAATTCTGTTTTTGGTCAAATATTCGGTGCTGTCAATTTTAAAAGAAGCGAATGCTTCAGTCTTTGTGTCCAGATTGCTTATTTCCTGCGAAAGGTCGCCGCTGCCCTCGTGCTGCACTTCGGTGAGCATCAAATAGGTATTTGTGGCCTCGTCCAAATAATTGATGCGCGAATTGGTTATTTCATAATTTTTCAAATCAAAAGTGAAGCCGCCAGCGCTCTCTTCCCCTTCGGTGACTGCGGGCGCGTCATCTTTTACGGCAATGTCGTAATTTGCATTTCCCAGGGAGTCAATCTTAATATTCACGAAAGCTTCGTCAATTTTCACTTCGTCAACTTTTATGGCTTCATTGCTTTTTTTGAAAAGCTGCATAATGCCCATATCCAGTGAAAGCGTCTTGCCGCTCGCCAATGTATCGCCCTCAAAAGGTGCTTTGTTGATTACGCTGAAATTATTCAACTGTAGCGACGCATCGGGAAAACTGCTGAAAAGACTCAAGTCAAGATCTTCCCAAGCCACGGTGGCGTTGAGGTTTTCGTTGATGGTCCGCTTCAGCATTTTTTCAAGGCTTCCCTTAAAAATGAAAGGAGCCGCGATCAGCAATAGAATTAAAATTCCGAGAATAATCCCTATTATTTTGAGTGCTTTCTTCATAAAAAATTTGAAAATTTCTTTTGTGATAATTCCTTTGGAAACAGCTTATTAAAAAGCGGCATTTCCGTAAAATTTATATCTACGCACAAATTTACTTGGTAGTCTTTTTCTTTTCCTTAATTTCGTCTTAAATGTTAAAATTTGAATCCATTGCAACCCCTGCATAACGTTTATCTCTCGCTTGGCAGCAATATGGGCAACCGTTTTGACTATCTTCAGAATGCGGTGAATGCACTTTTTGAAGAGGTGGGAAGCATTGTAAAAATTTCCTCGGTTTACGAAACCCCGGCAATGGGTTTTGAGGGCGATCCTTTTTTGAACTGCGCTGTTTGGTTGCAAACGGACATAAAACCGTCCAAGGTTTTAAAGACTATTTTGGATATTGAAAAAAAAATGGGGCGCAAGCGAAATGTTTCAAAAACCTATACCTCGCGTCCTATTGACATCGATATTATTTTTATTGATGGGGAAATTTTACAGACCGAAAAATTAACCGTTCCCCATCCCGAAATGCAAAACCGAAAGTTCGTGCTCCAGCCCTTGGCAGAAATAAATCCAGAATTGATCCATCCCATTTCGAATAAAAAAATTATAAAGCTTTTGGCTGAAACAGCCGATAAAAGCCTGCTTCAAAAGCAATCCAAATGGCTCAGCAGCCCGATGAAGTTTTATAACATTTCACAATATAATTACATCGCTATTGAAGGAAATATCGGGGCTGGCAAAACGAGCTTGGCTACAAAAATTGCAAACGACTTTAACGCCAAATTGATACTGGAGCGTTTTAAGGACAACCCATTTCTGCCAAAATTCTACGAAGACGCCGCACGTTACGCCTTTCCTTTGGAAATGTCCTTTCTGGCCGATCGCTATCAGCAATTGGTTGACGATATTACGCAGTTCGATCTTTTTAAAGAATCGGTAATTGCAGATTATGACGTAAACAAATCGTTGATTTTTGCAAGCATCACCCTGCCCGAGGAGGAATATGCGCTTTACAAAAAGCTTTTTCAGGTAATGCACAAGGACGTGCCCAAACCGGATAGGTATATCTATTTGTACCAAAATACGGACCGTTTGCTGGAAAATATAAAGAAGCGCGGCCGCAAATATGAGCAGAGCATTGAGGCTGCCTATCTGCAAAAACTGAACACGGGGTATTTGGAATTCATAAAAAACCAACATTCGGAAAATATTAAGATCATCGATATTTCAGAAATGGATTTTTTGAAGAACCGGGGAGATTATTTGAGGATTTTGGAGGAAATAGTTTCCTGAAAAAGTCACAGTGGCCAGTCGCATTTTGCAGTTTTTTACTGAAAACTGAAAACTGCGACTGCCTACTAAATTTGCTTACCTTTGCAAAAAATTAAAGATGAGCGCACAAGACAATTACGATAGAGGAAGAGGTTCCAACAAGCCCGGAAAGAATGCACGAAAGAAAAGTATGGCTCGTGGAAATGCTCCATTGAAATCTGAGAGCCCAAAGAAAAATACCGGAAGGCAGCAAGACCCCGCGAAACCTAAGTTGAAATTTGATAAAACCGGAAAGGAAATTGGCCGCAGGGAGAAGCCTGTTAGGGAGGTAAAAAAGAGCAATCCCGAAGATGGAATCCGTCTAAATAAATATATTGCGAACAGTGGCGTATGTTCCCGTCGCGAGGCCGACACTTACATTGCGACTGGATTGGTTACCGTAAACGGAAAAATTGTCAACGAGATGGGCTACAAGGTCCAATTAACCGATGACGTACGCTTTGATGGTCGTCGATTAAATCCAGAGCCCAATACTTACATATTGCTGAACAAACCAAAAGGTTTCGCCACAACCGATAGCAATGCAAAGGGAATGACCGTAATGGATTTGGTAGCAAACGCTACCACTGCCAAAATAAAACCTTTCGGCCGTTTGGGCAGGAATGCAACTGGACTTTTATTGTTCACGAATGACGATGAGTTTGTTCAGAAATTTACCAAAAAAGGTATTCCGAGGTTATTTCATATAGAGCTTGACAAAAACCTTAAGGCAGAGCATCTTAAAAAAATAAAGGAAGGCTTTACCATTGAAGGAAAGGAAATTACTGTTGAGGAAATAAGTTATGTTGATAATTCACCCAAAAGCGAGATAGGCTTAAAGATAAAACATACCGGAAACAGCATCATTCGCACCATTTTTGAACATTTGGGATATGACGTAGTCCGCGTGGATTGTGTTACCCTGGGCCCATTGACCAAAAAGGATTTGCCACGGGGCCGCTGGAGAACACTTACCGAAAAGGAACTCAACATGTTCAGCATGATTTAATGCGAACGAAAAATTACTGTCTAATATAAATTATTGGAATTTTTTTGGCACTTTTGTATTGTAAATATTTTAACAGCTAGTATTTTTTGAAATGGTTGGTTTTTGAAAATTTCAGAAACACAAATTCTAAATGGACAACACATTTTTACTTCCAGCAGCTGCCTTGCAGCATATTATAGGCATTAGTCCCACTTTAAAAGCTATGCCTATTCGCAGTTAAACTTCAAGTTAATTTTTTGTTATACTCTCCTTTTTTCAGGGAATACGCGACAAGAATTTTTAATTTACCCCTTCAACCAAAAAGATAAAATGAATACCAAATACATAGATTTAATTAACCAAACGTATTATTTTCCGCAGGAAGAATTTCGTTTGGGCGATAACGGGCTTGAATTTCACGGTGTAGATTTAATGGGGCTCGTAGAGCAATATGGCGCACCACTTAAATTTACCTATCTCCCGAAAATTTCAGAAAATATCAACTTGGCAAAAAAGTGGTTTGCCGAGGCTATTGAAAAGAACAACTACAAAGGCACTTACAACTACTGCTATTGCACAAAAAGTTCGCATTTTAAGCACGTTTTGAACGAAGCCTTAAAAAACGATATTCATATTGAAACCTCTTCGGCCTTTGATATTGACATCGTGGAGCGTTTAAAGAAAACAGGAAAAGTAACCGACAAAACCTATGTAATTTGCAACGGTTTCAAACGCGAGCGTTATATAGAAAACATCGCCAGGTTAATCAATAATGGTCACGAAAACTGTATCCCGATTATTGATAATTACGAGGAAATAGAATTACTGTCAGATAGCATTGAAAATCATTTTAATGTAGGTATCCGTATCGCTTCCGAAGAAGAACCAAAGTTTGAATTTTATACTTCCAGATTGGGAATTGGCTATAAAAACATCATCCCTTTTTATGAAGAACAGATAAAAAATAATGAACGCGTTGATCTAAAAATGCTGCATTTTTTCATTAACACGGGCATTCGCGACACGGCGTATTACTGGAACGAATTGGTAAAATGTTTAAAAGTATATGTTCGTCTAAAAAAGATCTGTCCATCGTTGGATAGTTTGAATATTGGGGGAGGGTTTCCGATAAAAAACTCCTTGGCCTTTGAGTACGATTATCAATATATGGTCAATGAAATATTGAACCAAATAAATATAACCTGTGCGGAAGCTGAGGTACCAGTGCCGCATATTTTTACCGAATTTGGAAGTTTCACTGTGGGCGAAAGCGGGGGTGCCATTTACGAAATTTTGTACCAGAAACAACAGAACGACCGCGAGAAGTGGAATATGATAAATTCTTCGTTCATCACAACTTTGCCGGACACTTGGGCCATCAGCAAACGTTTTATTATGCTCCCCATTAATCGTTGGCACGATGAATATGAAAGAGTGCTATTGGGTGGGCTGACTTGTGACAGTGATGATTATTACAACAGCGAGCAAAACATGGCGGCTATTTATTTGCCAAAATTCAGAAAGGAAAAACCTTTGTATATTGGCTTCTTTAACACGGGGGCTTATCAAGAAACCATTGGGGGCTTTGGAGGTTTGCAGCACTGCTTAATTCCTTCGCCAAAACATATTTTGATTGACAGAGATAAAAACAATAAAATAACAACCGAACTTTTTTCAGAACAACAAACAAGCGAGCAATTGCTAAACATTTTAGGTTATGAGCACTAAGACGTATGCAGGCATCCCGCAAAAATATGCGGCCCTAGAAACATCAAAAATTGTATTAATCCCGGTTCCTTATGATGGAACCAGCACTTGGCAAAAAGGTGCAGACAAAGGTCCCGAAGCATTTTTGGACGCTTCGGAAAATATGGAACTGTATGATATTGAAACCCAAACAGAGGTTTATAAACAAGGGGTCTATCTAGCCGATGCAATTACTGAAAACTCCTCTCCGGAAGCCGTAGTTTCCGAAGTACACAAAGTAACCAAGGATTACATTAAAAGAAATAAGTTTGTAACCATTTTTGGTGGTGAGCACAGTATTTCCATAGGTACAATTAGAGCTTTCAATGAGTGTTTTGACAATTTAACGGTGCTTCATATTGATGCCCACGCCGATTTGCGCAAGGAATTCCACGGAAGTAAATGCAACCACGCGTGCGCAGTCTATGAAGCAAGCCAGACCACAAATTTAGTGCAGGTAGGTATTAGAAGTATGGATGTTGCAGAGACTACCGTAATGGATGAAGAAAAAGTATTCTTTGCCCACGATATGGCAAAGGATGAATACTGGATGGATAAAGTTATTGAAGCTTTGGGCGACAATGTTTTCATCACTTTTGATTTGGATGCCTTGGATCCTTCAATTTTGCCATCAACGGGAACTCCGGAGCCAGGCGGACTATTTTGGTACGAAACCCTGGATTTTCTAAAGCAGGTTTTTGATGAAAGAAATGTAGTAGGTTTTGACATTGTAGAGCTTTGTCCAAATCCGGAAGAAAGAGCCTCTGATTTTGTAGCTGCAAAGCTTTACTACAAAATGTTGACCTACAAATTTGCAGGCACGGACGAAGAAGACGAATACGAAAGCAATTTTAACGAAACCAAAAAAGGCATTTCAAAATTTAATACAGAAGAAGATGAGTACTAGCAAAGGATCTATTTCCCAATTTATTGAAAAATATTATCTACACTTTAATGCCGCCGCCCTTGTGGATGCCGCAAAAGGTTATGAAGCACAGTTGAACCAAGGTTCAAAAATGCTCGTTTCCCTTGCCGGTGCTATGAGTACTGCTGAATTGGGAAAGATTTTTGCCGAAATGATCCGTCAGGATAAAGTGCATATCATCTCTTGTACTGGCGCAAACCTTGAGGAAGATATTATGAATCTCGTGGCGCATAGCCATTACGAGCGTGTACCGCATTACCGCGATTTAACACCACAGGACGAGTGGGATTTGCTTGAAAGAGGAATGAACCGCGTTACGGATACTTGTATCCCCGAAGAAGAAGCTTTCCGAAGAATCCAAAAGCACATTGTAAAACT
>MDSW01021912.1_pt1 | contig 10919 bp, 3 predicted proteins | sample 811171 | NCBI WGS metagenome assembly MDSW01 (sample SAMN05326641, study PRJNA326480) | marine metagenome | isolation source: seawater | place: Atlantic Ocean: North West | collected 2012 | reverse complement strand
TCGACGCGCGGGGCCGCCGCGACTGGTTTTATATCGAGGGATTTAGACCGTCGATCTCGAGTTTTTCCGTACACGTCCCCAATAGTCGTTAAAGAGTTCAGTCGCTCATCAGTTAGTCAGTGGGCACGAAAACGCTTTCCTCCCTCCGACCTGGCTCTCGGAGATGCCGACACCTCGCGACGTCAAAGCAGAGCGCGCGGCTCTTCCGGGGCCTCGCGGCGCCGTTCGCGCCTCCCGCGCCGGGATGGACGAGACACCGTCCGACGATGCGCGCGAGGAGGCGCTCGCGCGCGACGTTTTGGAGCGCGCGGTACGCGCGCGCGCCCGCGGACCCCGACCCCTCTCGTTCGTTTCGTCCGAGACCTTCCGTCCCGTCCCTGACCCTCCCGTGCCCTCCCCGTCTCTCATCCCCGACCCTTCCGTCCCCGCCCCGCCTCTCCCCGCGTCGTCATCGTCGGGAAGATCTCCGCCGTCCTCGCGGGCGTGCGCGAGCACGTCGAGGCGTCCCTCCTCGACCCCCCCGCCTCCCCCCCCGACGCCTCGGCCGTCACGTTCGAGGATGTCGTGCGCACGCCCCACTGGAGCTCGCTCAACCCGGGCGCGTTCGAGTTCTCCCCGGACGACACCGCCATCGCGAACCTCGTGTACGACCGCGAGGACCGCTCCGACTCGAACTTGAAGCTCTGCGTGTACGACATCGCCACCGGGGCGCAGAAGCTCGCGTGCGGCGCGCCCGGGGGCTTCTGCCGCTACGAGTGGGCCAGGGCGGGCTTCGGCGGCGAGGGGGGCGGCTCCTCGGGCGGCGCTCGGCTCATGACCCACCGCGGCGAGGCGGACTCGTGCGAGGTGCACGTGAGGGACTACGCCGACGGCGAGTTCGGCCCCGCGCGGTGCGTCGCGAGACGAATCACCCCGGACGGGGACCCGGTTTTGGACCCCGCGCTGAGCCCCGACGGAAGGTTTGTGAGTTTCGTCAGGGGATCGGAGGTGTACGTCGCGCCCTGCGACGCGCCCCCCTCGGCGGACGGGGCCGGGGACGGCGAACCGCTCTGGCCGCTTCACCCCACGCGGGTCACGCACGGCGCTCACGGTCGACCGATGGTGACGCACGGCCTCGCCGAGTACACGGCGGTGGAGGAGCTCGGCCGGGACCGCGGCGTGTGGTGGCGCCCGGACGGCGGCGCCCTGGCGTTCACGCGCGCCGACGCCGGCGACGTGTCTCTGTTCGAGATGAGGGGGCCGCGGTCGAGCGCGGCGTCGCTCGTCGAGGGCGCGCTGGAACGCCACGCGTACCCGTTCCCGGGGTGCAGAAACGCGCGCGTGACGTTGGGGGTCGTCGACGTCTCCGGCCTCGCGGACGGGACGAGCTCCCGAGGGCCCTCGACGAGGTCGCCGAGGTCGCCGGCCGGGGAATCTCGGGATCCCGAGCGCGCGACGCGGAGCCCCGTCGCGCGCGTCGGTTCGCGCGCTTCGAACCGCCGAAGCTTCGCGACTTCGTCGCCGTCCGACCGCTTCCCCACGACGTGGATGGACGTGGACTGCGGCGGCGGCGACGCGTCGGCGCGCGGCGACGCCGAGGAGTACCTCTGCGCGGTGCGCTGGACGCCGGATGGGAAGCACCTCCTCGCGCAGATCCAAAACCGGTCGCAGGACGCGCTGCGCCTCGTCAAGCTCGACGCGGCGACGGGCGATCGCGTCGGCCCGGACCCGCTCATTTTGGAGCGCCGGGGCCCCGCGGCGCCTCCCTCCGACGCGTGGGTGAACCAGCCGCCTCCGGGCCTTCCGATCGTGCTTCGGAACGGCGATCTGGTGTGGTGGTCCGAGCGCTCGGGCTTCGCGCACCTGTATCTCATCGACGGCGCGACGGGCGCCGTCGCGCGAGCCATCACGAGCGGGCGGTGGTGCGTCGATCGCGTTCAGGGTGTCGACGAAGGCGAGGACCCGAGCGACCCCGGGTGGGTGTACTTCGTCGCGAACGTCGCGGGGGCGCTGGAGACGCACCTTCACCGCGCGCCGATCCGCGCGGGGGACGAGACCGAGACCGACGCCCCGGAGATGCTCACGACGCAGCCCGGAACGCACTCGACGGTGATGGACAACGCCGCGCGCCGGTTCGTGGACGTGCACAGCGACATCAACACGCCCCCGCGCGCGGTGTTGTACGACGTCCCGCGGGGGCGGCCGCCCCGAGCGAGAGACGCGGCGGAAGACGCGGGTCCCGAGGAAGAGGGCCCGCGGTACCAGGCGAAGGTGTTGAAGCAGGCGAGCGCGGAGCCGGACGCCGACGAGCGTCGATTCGTGGCTCTCCTGACTCCGCCGAGTCTCGTGACGATGCCCTCCGCCGACGGCGCGACGACGCTTCACGGCGCGGTGTACACGCCCGACCCGATCCGGAGCGGCCCCCCGCCGTACCCGCTCGTCGTGTTGTGCTACGGCGGGCCGAGGGCGCAGACGGTGGCCAACGCGTGGGTGATGACGGTGGACGCCCGGGCGCAGATGTACCGAAGGGCCGGGTACCTCGTGCTCAAGCTCGACCCGCGCGGGAGCGGGAGAAGAGGCTTGGCGTTCGAAACCGCCGGGTGCGTCGAGAGCGACGGCGGCGGCCTCCCGAGGGAGCGCGCGGCGAGCGAGGAGGAGCGCCTCCGTCGGCGCACTCTGGGCCTCGCGGCCGTGGAAGACCAGGTCGCGGGCGTGCGTTGGCTCCAGGCCCAGGGCCTCGTCGAGGCGGGGCGCGCTTCCATCTGCGGGTGGAGCTTCGGCGGGTTCTTGGCGGCGATGGCGGTGCTGCGGCGCCCGGACGCGTTTCGCGCCGCCGTCGCCGGCGCGCCGGTGTCGAGGTGGGAGGCGTACGGGTGCCACTACGCGGAGCGGTACCTGGGCGACCCGATCGCGAACCGCGCGGGATACGAAGCGTCGGCTCTGACGCCGCTCGTGGCCGAGATGCGAAGCGACGCGCGCTTGATGATCGCGCACGGCATGGCGGACGAGAACGTGCACTTCCGCCACTCGGCGTTGCTCGTGGACGCCCTTCGGCAGGCGGGGAAAGTCGCGGGGAGGGATTACGTGCTCCTGCCGTTCCCGGCGGAGAGGCACAACCCGAAGTATCTCGACGACCGCGCGTTCCTCGAGCGGAGGATGTTCGATTTCCTCGAGATGAACGCGGGGAGGAGGCCTCCGGGGGGAAGAGAGGCGGGAGCCGAGGGAGGAAGAGAAGCGAGCGAAGAGGAAGAAGCCGACGCCGAGGTCCGGGCCCCCGAGCGCGGCGGGGAGTCGGGCGCGGCGTGAGAGCGAGCCGTGAGCGGTCGCAGCGGTGATGGGTCGGTCCAGAAGGAGATACGCGCGACAGAGACGAGTGGAAAAACAAAACGACGATCCATCACTGATGCGCGTCACGCCCGCCTCCCGTCTGGATCACTCGCGCGCGCGCGCGCGCTTTCCTTTCCGAAAGAGGGAAAAAGTGGATTCATCTTCTCTTCGCCCTCGCCCGCCCGTCTCCCTTCCGATGACTACTGCTGCGCGGCGAGCGTCTGGAGCTTCTTCTGGAGCTCTTGGATCTCTTTGTGTTTGGTCTCCTGCTTGGACTCCATGCTCTTCACCATCTTATCCAACCGATCCCTGCGAGACGAGACGAGCGGGAGCGGGGTGGGACCGTCAGACGCGGGGCGAGGGGCGGATGGACGGGCGGCGGCGGGAGGACGCACGTCTCGTTTCGGATGAACTCGAGGCGCTTGCTGACGTTGCTCTTCGCCTCCACCAGGTCCTGCTTGATGAGCACAGGACCGATGAGCTTGAACACGTTCGCGTCCTCGTCGAGTTTCTCGAGCTCCTGCGAAAGGAAAGATCCACGAGAAGGTGAAGAAAAACGTCAGACGAGCACTGGCACGGTGACGACCGGCGAGAATCGGCGAAGATCGACACGCGGGAGGCGCGAAAGTCGCCGAGTTCGCCCGGGGTGAACGCCATCGAGCGAGGCGCACCTTGAGCACCATGTCGTTCTCGCTGAACTGCTGCACGAACTGTTGGCGGTTGCTCATGCTCCGGCTCAGATCTGTGCGCGCGTTCGGAGGGGAGAAAGTCAAAAAGTCAGCACGCAAACGATCGCCCGCGCGCGCGGCGTCGTTCGCGTCTCGCGTCGCGCACCTTTCTGCAGCGCCTGGAAGTCGTTCGCCTCGATGGCGAGCTTATCTTGAATCGTCTTGAGCGCCGACATGGTCGCTGCGTCTCTCCCGCGTGACCACCGCGCGCGTCGTCTTGACGGGGCGGAGGGGAGGACGAACCACAGGAGAAGCCGGCCACGAATCGACATCAGCGACCCGTGCTGCTCGAATCGTCAGAGTCGCGTCGTGGAAACCTACCTTTGAAAAACTGGACGACGGCGCACGTTACACCACACCGCGCGACGCGCTCGCGTGCTGCGCTCCGCTGCGATGTTTTACTCCATCGACCTCCTGTCGCCGAAAGGCTCGCTCGGTCAGATATGGGTGCGCTGCTCCATCGCGTCGACGCCGCCGTTCCCTGTTGCGCGCCGCCGTTCCCCTCTGCCCCGTTCCTCCCCCCCCCCAACGCGACCCCTCTTTTGAACGCGTCTCTCACACCTCGAGCCCCGACGCTCCGAGCAGATTCTGGCCCACCAGCCCGGACGAGCGGCGCGGCTGAACCGCAACCGGTCGGCCAAGCTGTCCGTGCCTGACGCGTGCAACACGATCATGAAGCCCCCCTCCCCGCTGGTGCGTTCACGTCCGCCCCCCCCGACCTTTGTTTTCTCCGCGTCGTTCCCCCGCGCAAAAAAACCTCCTGACGCGTCGTCGTGACCGACCGCGTCTCGTCCCTCGCAGGCCCTTCGTCTCGCCGCGCTCCTCATGCGCGGCGTCGTGACGCTCTACTCGCGCCAGGTGCGCCTCCTGGAGATTCGCCGGATCCGCGGCGCGCGACCCTTTCCCCCCCTCGCCCGCTTCTTCCCCCCTCGACGTCGCGCTCACTCCCGTTCGCGTCTTTTTCGCCAGCTGTACTTCTTGTACGAGGACGCGACCGGTTTTCGCGCCCGCCTCCAAAATCACAAAGACGCCCGCGCGCGCGCCGGCCACGCATCCGCCGACCGCCACACCCTCCGCGACGACCGCGGCGGCCGCGACGCGCTCACCCGCGAGTACGACTTCGACCTCCTCGACGACGGCGCTGGGCGCGAGGACCCGATCCTCGCCGCCGCCGCCGCCGCCGCCGCCGCCGCCGCCGCCGACGACGACGACGCGTACGTGACGATTCCGGGGGAGGACGTCGCGCCCTGGGGCCCCGTCGGGGACGATCGCGGCGGCGCGTACGATGATCTGGACGCGCACTTGTCCCAGCCGCCGCCCGGCGGGGGACCTCGCCCGCGGGGCCGTGGCCTCGTCGCGCGCGACCTCGACCTCCCCGGGCAGGACGTCGAGGACATGCTCGACGCGCTCGCCGGAGAGCTCCGCGAGGACGAACTGTCGGCGGGCGACGACGCCGCGGCGAGGCGCCGCTGCGGAGCGCTCGCCTCCGCCGACGCTTCGGTCGACGACGGCGACGAGCCGCCGCCGCCGCTTCCGATCGATGACGATGAAGATGGCGATGATGGCGGTCCCGGGGCGATGCGCTTCGCCCCCATGGACGTGGACGACGACGACCCCGACGACGGGCGGCGGCGGGGCGGGGCGAACCCGCGCGCCGGGTCGAGCACGGACACGACGGGGACCGCGGCGCGCGCGCTCGACGTCACGCGCTCGTCCGTCGCGCCCTCGCCCGCGATGCTGGAAATGCGCGCCGCGGAGAGGGACAGGGCGAGGAGAGCGGTGCGGCCGCGGCGGGCGGCGTTCCGCGGCGCGCGCGCGAAGCTCCACGCGTTCGACGCCGAGACGCACCTGGGCAGCGACGCGTACCGCGCGTGGCTGGGAGACGCGCGCGACACGGCGCTCGCCGGCGCTCGCCCGAAAATCTTCCACCCCGAGCGCGATCTGGACGACGACGCGCTCCGGGACCGCTTCTTCCGCGGGATGTTCGAGGGGTTCCTCCACCCGCGCGCGAGGGACGGCGCCGCGGGGAAAATCGAGGCCCACTTCGAGGCGACGCTCGAGGCGCGGCGCGAGCCCCGGGCGAGGCGAGAGAGGCGCGAAGGGGGGGGGAAGGCGCACCCGGAAGAGGAGGCCGCGCGCGAGGCGGAGGCGCTGGCGCTGGAGGTGTCGCTCGACCCGGAGGCGATGGAGGAGATGGAGAAGGAGGCCAACCGCGAGAGGCGCGCGAGGATCAAGCGCCGACTCCGCGGGAAGCGCATGGGCGACGTCTCCAGCGACGACGAGGGCGGGTACGCGTTCGAGCCCATCGCGTACGCCGGAGATCGGTACTCCCAGGACTCCCTCGACGACGACGCGCCGATGCCCCCGATGCCGGACGAGGAGGACGAGGATGACTTCCGTCCCCGCCGCGCGAGCGGTGACGTCTTCACGCCCTCCTCGCCCAGCGCCTTCTCCCTCGCGGCCATGTTGGACGGCCGCGCCATGGACGAGCGCGACGCGCGCAACTACTCCCTCGCCGCGTCCATGGACGTCAGCGGCGACGCGTTTCGCGGCTCGGTCGGCGTCGGTGCTTTCGGAGGCTCCGCCGCGCCCTCATCCGTAGGCGCGCCCGCGTCCGGAACCCTCACCGAGGGCCTGACGCAGTTTCAGCTCCTGGAGTCGGAGGGGATCGACGACGCCGCGCAGTCCGGCCGGGCCATGCTCGCGGCGGCGCGCGACGCCTCGGCCGGCGTCGTCGGTCAGGCGGCGTACAATCTTCTGCAGTTCCTCTCCGCGCGCGTGTTTGTCGGCCACGTCGTCCCGCCTGGAACGACGGGGGGAGGAGCCGTCGCGGCCAAGTCCCTTCGCGAACTCTGCGAGGAGAACCGCCTCTCCAAGGGAAAGGCCGCCAAGTGTTTCTACCAGTGCCTCGTGCTCGTGGGCGCGGGCTTTCTCGAGGCGGCGCAGGACGTGCGGGTGCCGTACGGCGAGATTCTCATCCGCCCGGGGCGCGGGTTCTCCGACCCCGGCGGCGACGCGCGGCGGGCGGAGGAGGACGACGACGAAGAAGAGGGGAGCGAAAGCGACGAACCCGGGCCCGCGCGACCCGAGCGATCCCACCGCCGCGGGTGAGCGCGGACGCGAGGACGCGGGACGCGACGAACGAGGGCGACGAGTGATACGCGCGAGCGACGAGCGCGAGATGACGAGAGTCGTTTCGGATTTCGAACGCGACGCACCTCCCCTTCAGATTTCGGCCCGGTACGAGTCGCGTCCCGCCGCGTGGCCGAGGAGAGAACCCTCCTCCTCTCGCGATTTCCCCGGCGCACGCGCAGCGGCCGCCGCGACGGCCGCCATCGCCGCCGCGCCCGCGACCAGGGCGGCGGCGCCGAAGCCGACGCCGGAGGGCGCGTCGCCCCGCTCGGGGGCGCCGAGATCGGCGAGCGCGTCGACGCCACTCTTAAGCTCCCCCGGGAGGAGGGGAAGGTCGCCCTCCTTCGACGCGATCGCCGCCGTCGCCATCTTCATCGCCAGCACCTCGTCCTCGCGGTGCAGCAGCTCGAGCTCGGCCTCGGTGAACCCCGCCAGGTCCCTCGCCTCGAGGTGCCTGTCCCGGGGCTGGAACTCGTGGTGGAACACGCGCTTCGCCTCGCCGGAGCCGACGCTCGCGACGGCTGCCTCGGAGGCGGATTTGATGATCACCTGCGGGGTCACCGGCAGGGTGCCCTTGGGCTTGAGGTTTCCCTTCTCCGCTTCGCTCTCCGTCACGCTGTACGGCTCGAAGACGTCGATGCCGACGCCGCGCGCGCACTGGCAAATCTTCTTGTGCCCGGGGAAAGGGTCGATGTCGCCAAACTGCGCCGCCTCGCACTTCATCGCGCCGTTATTCTTCGCGGACGACATGTCCCTGTTGACCCACTTGAGCACGTCCGGGTGCGCCTTGAACCACGCGCTGTTGTCGCTGTAGTAGCTCGCCTTCCCGCTGAAGCCGTATCGAGCGACGCCGGGGCAGTTGCAGGACTTGCCCTCGTTCGCGCAAAACTCCCACTTCAACTCCCAGGGCTGGACGATCCCGTCGTTCCTCGCGGATCGCGCCCCGCGCGTCGTCTTCCCGCCCTGCGTCTCCGCGGGCGTGAACGTGGGTTTGGGCGTGGGTTTGGCCTCGCACCACGCCTCGGGTTTGGGTTCGTACGGCGCGCACTGGCAGATCATGCGGTCGCCCTCTTGGACGGTGCCCTCGGGCCACGGGTGCGGCCCCGGGAACGACGCGTTCTTGCACGGAATCCTCACGGAGTTGTGCAGCGGGGTGTCCCTGTACTTCCACTTGGTCACCTCGGGGTGGTCGGCGAAGAACGTGGGCTTCGATCCGCCCGCGTACACGTCGCTGGGCCCCGTGGAGCCGTATCGGACGACGGAGTTGTTCCCACATTCGCAGATCGTGTCGTTCGCGTCCTCGGCGCCGCAGAAGGTCCACTTGAGCGTTCGCGGTTCGGGCGTCGGCGTCGGGATGGGGGCGGTGCACTGGCAGATCTTCTTCTCCCCCGGGAAGGGATCTTCGCCGGGGAAATCCCTCGCCGCGCAGTCCACGTTGCCGCAGTTGCGGCGGTATGACCACTTCGGGGCGTCGGGGTTGGCCAGGCGCGACGCTTTCGTGCCGTAGCTGCCGTACCGCACGACGCCGTTGCAGAAGCACGAGGGGAGGTCCTCGCCCTCGTTCGCGCACCATTCGAACTCGCGGCCGGTCGCGTTCACGGGACCGTCGCCGAGGAGGTCGAGGAAGTCGTCCCCGAACGCCTCCGCGGGGGGGGTCGGGATCGGTTCGGGGGACACCGCGTCTTCGCCGAGGTACGCGAAGCGATCGCCGCCGTCCACCGCCGCGGCGTGCTCGCGCGTGGGCGCGGGCGACGCGTGCACGCTCGCCGCGAGGAGCGCCACCGAGAGTGCGAGGACGCCGAGCGCGGACGCGCGCGTCATCGTCGGGGTGGTACGCGCTGGGGCGCGCGGGGACGACGCCGGGCGCGCGCTCGTCGAAATCAGCAGAGGGGTTACACCGCGAGCGGAGTCGCCCACGTTGTACGGGCACTTTGGGGTTAAATTCGATGATCCCACCCAAATCTCGCGGAGGTTAAAAAACCTGGGAACGACTCGTCGCTCGGCCGGTTACGAGTTGTCTCGTCATCGTCGGTTTGGGTAACCACCATGCTCCGGTCGAATGTTTTTTCGACGCTCGTGCACCGACGCGGCGCGCACGAGCGACGCGCGCGATGACGACGCGCTCGACCCCCCTCGCGGCGAACGCGCTTCGGCTGGCGGTGCTCTCCGCCCTCGCCGTCGCGGCGCACGGGTTCGCGTCCGACGGCCACGTCCTGAACGTGGACGCGGCGACGCACGGCCTCGACGACCAAGACGCGGGCCCGAGGCCCGACGCGGTGCGTTGGGTGACGTGCGCGGACGAGGGCGAGCTCTGCGAGTGCCCCGGGGAGAGCGCGGCGCGCATGATTCGCTTCGGCGCCCCCGGCGGTGACCGCGCGTGGGACTACGCCCGCGTCCCCGAGGGGTCCGACGCCATCCTCCTGTGCGACGCGCTCTCTTTCATGCACCGCGACCCCGCCCCCGGGGCGGCGAAGGTGTGCCAGTGCGCGCATTTCCCCTCGGAGGCGGTCGCGGTCGCGGCGTCCCCCCCGACCCCGCCGAGCCCCGACGCGCCCCCCCCGTACCCCGTCGTCGACGTCCCCCTCGAGAACGCGGTCGCGCCCCTCCCGTGGTCCCTCGACGACGACGACGACGACGACGACCGCGGCACGATCGCCGACGACGCGACGGATGACGTCGAGCTCCCGCCCCCGGTGGAGGCGGCGGTGGACGACGAGGAGACGTTCGTCGCGCCCGCGGACTTCAACCCCAACGAGTACGCGTGGTCCAAGTGCGCGGCCGAGGGCGAGCGGTGCGCGTGCGGGAGCGACACCGCGCTCGTGCGTTTCGGGAGCACGGGCGAGGAGATGTATTACGCGATGAACAGCTCGTGGTTCCGCGCGCACCCCGAGGTTCGGCGCTTTGATTACAAGTACCTCCGCGACGGCGCCGTCGCGTGCGACGCCGCGAGCTTCGCGGGATCGGATCCGTTCCCGGAGCACGAGAAGGTGTGTCAGTGCGCGACCGACGGCCCCCCGAACGACGTCGCCGCGGCGGATTCGGACGCCGCGGACGCCCCCGAGGCGTCCGTTTCCTCCGGCGAGGAGGCTTGGACGCGCCTCGCCGCCGTCGCGCGCGCCGGGGAGAGCGCGTCGCGGATTCCCGCCGCCGCGGCGTCCTCCGCGGTGTCCTCCGCGGTGCCTTCGCTTCACGCGCGCGAGACCTCGGTCGACGCGGCGCTCGCGTCGGTCGACCGCGCGCCCGTCCCCGATCCGCTGTTCGCGCCGGGCGCCGACGGGTTGGACCCGGAGGCGATGGAGTGGGCGTTTTGCGCCGAGGAGGGGAAGCCGTGCGCGTGCTCCGGCGCGGCGGTGCGGTACGGCTCCACCGGCGACGCGTCGATGTTCGCCGACGCCCTCCGCTGGTTCCGCGCGCACCCAGAGGTGAGGCGCTGGGCGTACGTTCGCGTCGGCGAGTTCCGCGGGGACGGGGACGCGAAGGGACCCGAAGGGACGACGTTGGCGTGCGGCGCGGCGTTGGCGGGGGGCGCGGATCCGTTTCCGCGGCGCAGAAAAATCTGCCAGTGCGGGACGCGGCTCGGACGCGACGACTCGGACGCGGCGGGGCGCGACGTCGCGCGCCTCGGCAAGTTCAACGAGGGTGCGTTCAACGAGGGGGGAGACTCTCGGGCGGGGGCGGGCGGGGGAGCAAGTTCAACGAGGGTCGCCGCGGCGACGACGGCGACGGCTGCGACGGCGGCGACGGCGGGCGTCG
>MDSW01218761.1_pt1 | contig 10920 bp, 9 predicted proteins | sample 811171 | NCBI WGS metagenome assembly MDSW01 (sample SAMN05326641, study PRJNA326480) | marine metagenome | isolation source: seawater | place: Atlantic Ocean: North West | collected 2012 | reverse complement strand
TGCGACGGGCAAAGTCCTTAAGGATCGGCGTCCACATCGCCAACGCGGTCGTATGGGGACCAGTGTATAGAACGCACCTGACTCCCGTGCGACCTCCCGGTCGCCCCCGTCTTCCTCCCGTTCCCCTTGCTCCCCGCGACGACGCCCGCGGCGGCGTCGAAATCGCTCCGGAACGGGCTCTCCTCGGACGCCTCTAAGAGCATCGTGAGCCCCTCGTGCTCGGCGCCGCCCGGGGACGCGAGCGTGCGGCGCGCGCGTTTCGCCGCGGCCATCGCGTCCGCGACGACTTTCGCGGGGACCGGGGACTGCCCTATGAACGCCGCCGCGGACGGGGACGACAGCGCCGCGAGCGCGAGCGCGCTCACGCCGCTGTCCGCGGGGGCGGGTACGACCGTCCCCGCGCCGGGGGGCGGCGCGGCGTGCGCGGCGGCGGCGGCGACGGACGCGGAGGTTGATTTCCGCTGTCGCGGTGGCGGAGGCATCGACGCTTTCGCGCTCGCCGCCGCGGTCGCGCTCTTTCCGTTCCCCGCGCTGGACTTCGATCCCGCCGCGCGGTTCGACGCGTTCGCGGGTTCGGATCTCGTCCTGAGGAAACGAGAACGCGATGGTCAGCGACGCGCGAAGGAGGCGGGGGACGCCCAGGGGGACGACGGACGCGAGATCCCGCGGGCACGGGGAAATCAAATCGATCGACGTTCTGTTCAAACGCGCGAGGTCGCACTTCTTCGCGGACGGCGGCGTGTTGAACCGTCCGGGCTTGGAGATCTTCCGCTTCGCCCTTCCGCCGGCGGCATCCCTCGCGGGAGGGGGCGTCTCTTGCGGAGCTCCCATGCTGGGGTTCGTGCTCCGCCCCACCTGTTTGTGAGCGATTTTAAACGAACAGCACGCTCATGAGAGTTTTTTTTTTCGTTGTTAACGGCTCTTCCGAGGTGACGCGAGCGCGCCCCGGGCACACGCGGCCGCGCCCCGCGAGGGTCCTCGCCGTCGCATCCCGCAACCGTCGCCGAAGACACCCGACCGAAGCGCGCGCCGCCCCCGCGACGTCCGACCGACGATGTCCGACGTCGTCAGCGAGGCGTCGTCCGCGCCGTCGCTCAGCGACGTGGACGACGACGACGACGATCGGCATCGGGTCGTCGCGGGCCCCGCGTCGAGCGCGCGATCATCGCGCGGGCCTCCCCCGCTGAAGCCGGCCTCGTCGTCGCGTTTAACATCGCCGCCGCCCGAGTCGAAACCCTCCCCCGACGTCCTGGACCACGCGGTGGACTTTCTCAAGACGAGAGACGGGATGGACAAGATGCTGAAGCTGATGCGATACGCCGCGGCGCTGACCGCGCTGGCGACGACGAACGCGAAGCTCTCGAAGCTCGAGCGCTACACCGCGCTGACGAGGAAGTTCCTCCGCCTCGGGCGCTTCCTCGGGAACGCGAAGGAGCTCAGGGACTTATCCCGAACCTCCCGGCGGCTGTCGCGATTGGGCGCGACGGCGACGGCGGGCGGCGACGACATCGCGCGTCAACGACATCGCGCGTCGGTGACTGTCAACAACCTCGCCATTGCGTGTCAGGGCGTCCAACTCGCGTACAACCTCCTCGAGCAAGGCAACTGGGCGACGCGGACGCGCCTCGTCACGAACGAGCGGTGGAAGTGGACGTTCAGCGTCGGCGCGAACTACGCCGAGCTCGCGGTGTGCTTCTTCAGCGCGCAGCTGCACGCGTTGGCGCTGCGGGACCTGGATCGACGCGCGCGCGAGATCGCCGACGCGATGGAAGCGAGACGCCGCGTCGCCGCGGCGGCGGCGGCGAAGGTCCGTCGCGCGTTGGTCCCCCTCCATGCGACCGCGTTCGCGCGGTGCACGCCGCTCCTCGAGGACGGACTTTCGGTTCCCGCGCCGCGCGCGTTTCTCTCCGCCCGCCACCCCTCGGTTTCGATCCCGACCCGACCCGACGCGCCCGCCCGCCGTGACGCCTCGCGACTCCGCGACTGACGCCGCGCCCCCGCGCGCTCCGCTCCGACAGGGCGCGTTCGCTCCGCGGCGGCGGCCGTGGAAGAAATCCGACGGCGTGTCCTACGACGAACTCGACGACGAGGTGCTGGACGCGCTGCTCGCGAACGTAGCGCGCGAGCGATGGACGCGGCGGGTCAACCTCGCGCAGGACGCGTTGGACGCGGCGGCGGTCGCCGGTGACGTCGTCGGCGGCGGCAACGCGTTTCAGCGGCCCGTCGTCGTCGGCGCGCTGGGGTTGTTGTCCGCGATGTTCGGCGCGTACGATAAGTGGGTGGCGACCGCGCCCGCGAGCGAGTAGATGAGGGGGTGTTTAGGGGGGAGGGGCGGGTAGGCATAGGTCGTCGGTCGTCGGGACGGATGAACGAATCGGATCGCGAGCTCTTCGAGCGGGAACGAACAGAACGGAGACGACGCCGTCGCGGTGAAGGCATGCGGCGCGCGCGTTACAAATAATCTCCGCAAACGACGCGGTCATATGGCGTCATATTGTCTCTCCTCTTCCTCCTCCTCGTCTCTCTTCTCTCTTCTTACGCATCACCTCTCGTCGTCGACTCGACGTCGCTCGCGCGCCCGCGATGGACCTATTTCCCCTGGACCGCGGACTTAAACTCGGAACTGATTTTGAACCGAAGCCCCTTCCTCTCCGGGAGCTGCATCTTCACCCCCTTCGGGGTTTGAACCATCCTCGACGCTTTCGTGACGGGGGTGAACGACCCGAAGCCCTGGAACGTCACCCTCTGCCCGGACGCGACCGAGCTCTTGATCCCGCCGATGAGCGCTTCCAACGCGGCTTCCGCTTGCGCCTTCGTGATGGCAGCCTTGCCGACCTTGCCAACCTCTTCCTTGATGAGGTCGACGGCCCACGCCTTCCCGACTTTGGTGGAGGAGGCTGGCGCAGCTTTCGCCGCGGTCTTCGCGCCGCGCGCAGACGTGAGGAGCGACGCGTTGCGCGCGAGGGCGGTGCGGAGGCTGGTGAACATTTAGTCTGTTTGGGGGTTTTCGGTGACTGCGACGACGACGGGTGGGATGGGGAAGGTGGAGTGGGGCGTCGGGTCGTCAGCTCGCGCTCGTCGTGGCGGTGACAAAAAACGAGACCCGTTTCTCGCGTCCGCGCGTTCAGGGCAGACGACGCGCGCTGGCGGCCGCGGAACCGCGCGAAACGCCGCGGGGGGCTGTTCCCCGCGAGCGGTACTTTTGGCGGGAATTCGCTGGGCGCGGGCGCGAGATCGCGAGATGCGAAGTGAAAACACAAAAAAGCGCGCGCGAACGCGGACGCGCGCGGTCGCCGCGGGATATGAACGCCGCGCGGGCGTCGAGCGCGGATATCGAGCGCATCGCACCTGAAGAGCGAGCGCGCGGACGTCGCGTTCGCGTTCGATTGTGGACCGGAAGCGCGCTCACAACGCAAATTATTTTGAATCGAGGCGAGGCTCGTTTTTTTGCGAGCTCGTTTTTTCCACTTGTTCCGTGGGTACAACTTGTACAAGTAGTGGGCCGCCAACAGGTTAAAGTCCTGTCTCACAACGCGATATTTTCGCGCCGGGAGCAGATCACGGCTCACGCACAGCGCCGCGGACGAACGCGTCGACGACCGAAGGAAGACCCTCGCGCGCTCGGCGCTGTGATGCCGACGAACGCGTGAGCGTGACCCGCGCGACCGCTTCGACAGAGTAACGCGCGCGCGCACGGCGCGCGCGAACGGGTCGCGCGCGCGGGAAAAGGCACGCACGCGAGAGATTCCGCCGCGCGCGCGTTCGATTGATGGCCCAAACGCTTCCCCGTTCGGAGCCGTCGTTCTCGTCTCGCTCGTGCCGCGCCTCCGCGAACGTCGGGATGCGCCGCCTCGCGTCCCTCGCGCGCGGCGCGCTCCCACGCCGCGCGGCGACGGCCGCGCGCGGCGGCGACCGCGGCGACCGCGGCGGGTCCGCGCGATGGACCATCCCGGGCCGATCGTCGTCGTCGTCGTCTATCGTCGCGGAGTTCACCTCCGGCGGATCGCCCCCGTCGTCGAACGGCGGCGGCGCCGCAGGGCACGGGCAGCACCGGAACGCCGCGCGCGCGTCGGGGGTGGACCCTCGATCCGCGTCGTTCGCGTCGCGCGCGGCAGCGGAGGCGCCGTCGCGCCGGCGAACGGCGCCCGCGGCGATCGAAGAGTTGGGTCCTCCCGCCGACGCCGCCGCCGTCGCCGCCGCGCCGCCGCCGCCGCCGCCGGGGCCTCGACAAAACGCGAAACCGACCGCGATCGTCGGGGAAACGCTCACCGGCGAGGTCAAGCGCATCACCTTCCACAACCCGGACAACCACTACACCGTCGCGCGGCTCGCGGTGTGTAAGGACGACGTCGCGGCGCTCCCGATCGGCGCCACCGCGGTGACCAAGGGCGGGCGCGGGGCGAAGTATCAAAAGCGCAAGACTAAAAAGGACGCCGGCGGCGCGGGCGGCGCGAAAGAGGCTGTGATCACGATCACCGGGTACATCCCCAACGTCGCGGAGGGTCTGAACCTGAGGCTCACCGGGGACTGGCGCGACGACGAGAAGTGGGGCACGCAGTTCGTCTTGAACGCCTCCCCCGAGGAGCTGGCGCCCCCGACGGACGAGCCGGCGATGCTTCGGTACCTCTCCGGCGGCGCGCTGCCCGGGTGCGGGAAAGTCACCGCGGAGAGGCTCGTGACGCACTTTGGGGCGAGGACGTTCGAGGTGTTGGACTCCCCGGACGCGACGCGAGAGCTGACGCGGTGCCCGGGCGTCGGCGCGAAGACGGCTGAGAAGCTGAAGAAGAATTGGGACGTCACGCGGGGGCGACGCGGCGCGACGGCGTTCCTCGAAGAACACGGGGTGTACCCCGCGCTCGCGCAGCGCGTCGCGGCCAAGTACGGCGCGAACACCGAGGAGGAGGTCAAGAAGGATCCGTTCGAGGCGCTCTACATGCTTCGCGGGGCGACGTTTCATCGGGCCGACGCGCTCGCGGCGAGGCTCGGAAAATCGGCGGACGATCCCGCGAGGCTCGCCGCCGCGATGCTTCAGGTGCTGAACGTGAACGCGTCGAGCGAAGGCCACGTGTACTTGCACTGGAGAGAGATGCGCGACGGCGTCGCGAGGTTGCTAGGCCCGAAGCAAGCCGCGGGGTTGCAAAAGGGCGCGCTCGTGGCCGCCGCGGACGAGCTCCTGGCCAAGAAACGAATCAACCGCATCGTCGCGCCCGCGAAGGGCGCCGACGAGGCGGCTTCCGCGTCCGACGACGAGCACGATGCGTCCTGGGCGCGGTACGGGGTGTTCGCCGCGGTGTTGTACGACGCGGAGGCCCACGTCGCGAAGGACATCGCGCGTCGTCTGAAGATGCAGAAGCGCGCGCCGGACGTCCCGCGCGTGCGTCGGTGGCTCAAAGCCGCCGCCGAGAGGGAAGGGTGGCGCCTCCTCTCTCCCGCGCAAGAAGCGTTCCTCGACCTAGCGCTCCGCGAGCCGATCAGCGTCCTGACCGGCGGTCCCGGGACGGGGAAAACGTTCGCGGTGCACATCGCGGTGAGGCTGTGGCGCGCGATGGGACGCAAGGTGCTGATGTGCGCGCCGACGGGCCGAGCCGCGCAGAGGCTCGCGGAGATCGCCTCCGCCGGCCGCTCGATGTCGTCGCCCGTGCAGTCGTCCACGATCCATCGCCTCCTCGAGCAGCGCGCCGGGAAGAGAGGCGGCGCGGGGGAGGAGGACGACGACCCGTCCGACGCTCTCGAGTTCGCGTGGAAGGGCAAGTTTGCTCGATGCAAGGCGAGCCCGCTGGACGCCGACGTCGTCGTCGTCGACGAGAGCTCCATGCTCGACCTCCCGCTGTGCGCGGCGCTTCTCGACGCGGTCAAACCGGACGCGCAGGTCGTGTTCGTCGGCGACGCGGACCAGCTCCCGAGCGTGGGCCCCGGGAGCGTCCTTCGCGACGTGCTCCAATCCCGCGCGGTTCCCGCGGTGCAGCTCAGCGAGGTGTTTCGCCAGGCGGAACAGAGCGGGATCATTCGAGCGGCGCACTCGATGAACGCGGGGCGGATCCCGGAGGTGCCGACGCGGCGGTGGGACGACGCGACGCGGACGATCGTGGGCCCGGGCCCGGGCGGCGGCGGCGGCGCGAGCTCGAACGCGAACCAGAGTGGGCCGCTCTCGTACCAGACCGAGACTTGGGAGGGCGCCGACTGCGTGTGGGTGACGGTGCCCGAGGACGGCGAGAACGCGTACGAGGGCGCTCTCGCGGCGTTGTTCGACGGCGCGCTTCCCGCGCTGGACGGTCTGAACCCGACCACGGATCTGCAGGTGTTGACGCCGTTCCGCAGAGGCGTCGCGAGCACGTCGCAGCTGAACGTGTTTCTTCAGGAGAGGCTCAACCCTCCGAGCGACGGACGGCTCGAGACCAAGGCGGGCGAGATCACGTTTCGCGAGGGCGACCGCGTGCTGCAGCAGCGGAACGACTACGTGAAGGAAGTCTTCAACGGCGACCTCGGCACCGTCGACGCGGTGAACGGAGACGGGAGCGTGCGCGTCGTCTTCGGCGGCGCCGCGGCTGCCGCCGCGCTCGTCCCCGCGAGAGAGGTGACGTACTCTCGCTCGGAGCTGCGAGATTTGCTCCCCGCGTGGGCGCTCACCGTGCACAAGGCGCAAGGGTCGGAGTACAAGGCCGTGGTCTTGTGCCTCGCCGAGAATCATCGCCCGCTGTTACGGCGCGAGCTCGTGTACACCGCGGCGTCGAGGGCGAAGGAGGTGCTCGTGATCTTGTCGCCGGAGCGCGCGCTGCGGACGGCGGTGCAGACGGTGGGGAATAACTCGCGGAACACGAGCCTCGCCCGGCGGCTGTCGCCGCACGGTCGGCGGGCGCCGTCGTGTCCGTCCGAGGCTGCGATCGCGGCGGCGGGGGAGGTGAAGGCGAAGCGCGAGGCGGCGGCGGCGGCGGCGGCGGCGGGGCGGCCGCGGACGGGGGACGTAGACGTCGCGTGAGCGATCTGATGCGACGCGCGTTTGGTTTGGCTCTCGGTTTGGAGAGTCATCTCGTCTCAGATTCACAAATGTGGTACCGTATCGGCGTAACGAAAACAAACAGTATGTATACGCCACGATTCGTCGTCGCACGTCGTACTTCCGAAGTACGAAGGCACTCACGAAAGTACTTCCGAAGGAAGCGCTTCTCACCACCCCGTGCGCTTGCCCTCCGCCTTGGCGCGTTCCCTCGCCTCGCGAGCGATCTCCCTCGCCTCCGCGTTCGTCATGCGCTTCGGCGGGACGCGCTGAGGAAGCGTGATTCCGTTCGCCTTTTGAAAGTTCATCACGTGGCTCATGAGCAACTCTCGATTCGAACCCTCGTACATGTCGACCTTTCGACCGTTCGCGAACATCACGAACGACGGAACCTTCGTGACGCCCCACTCCTTCGCGAGCGCCGCGCACTCCGGTCCGCCGTCGAGGCCCATGCGCGCCCACCGCGTGAACCCGGCGGTGTTCCGCGCGAGCGAGAGCACCGCGGGGAACATGTCGAGGCACCCGACGGGGGCGTCCACGTTCATGCCGACGTCCACGATGGCGAGCTGCTTATCGCACGAGACGTTGACCTCGCCCGCGAACCCGGGGGGCACTTGCGGCGCGGCGCACGAATCGATGAAATCGGTGAAATCGCTCTTGGAGTTGATGTCCGAGACCCAGTCGTGGACGTCGAGGCCCTTCGCGCCGGCGCCGCCGTAGTACAGGACGCCCTCGGAGAGCTCCGTCGTCGTGCCCGTGCCGGCGCCGATGTGTTGCCACAGGAGGGAGCCGCCCTGGGAGAGGTGGTGCGCGTTCGAGGGGGGAACGGCGTCAGCGACGACTACGGTCTTTAGGGATGTCGCATCATTCATTCAATTCACTCATCGAACGATAAGCGACCGATTCGATTCGATCGGGGGAAGCGGAAGGGAAAGATTCTCGGGCGACGCGATCGCGCGATCGCGCCCGCGCGCGCCCGCCGCGATCGCCGCGACGATGCGCTCGAACGCACCTTGTAGTACTGGTACGTCGGGAACTGGTGCACGCCGAGCTTGTCCGCGATCTCGCGCGCTTCCGGGCCGCTGTGCGTGACCTCCGCCTTGACGAAGACGACGTCTTTGCAGTCGCGCGCGATCCTCGCGAGCGACGCGGTGACTTCCTTGCACGCGGCCTGGTCGCCGGCGACGCACTCTTCGTCGGACTCGAGTGCGACGATGATGAGCGCATCGCCCGCGAGGTTCATCGCGGCCTCGAGCTCGCGCATGCTTCGGACTTCTTGGGTTCGATCCATGACCTTCATGGACTGCTCGTACCTGCGTTCTTCCGTGTAGGCGGTGACGCGGAAAGCCTTCTTCGCGGCGGAGGTTTTCTTCGCGGAGGCGAACACGCGGCGGTTCGCGGGCGCGACCGCCGCGGTGAAAGAGAGCGCGGACATTTGTGGTGCGTTCGTATCGGCGAGACGGCGTAGCGCGCGTGTCTTCTGCCGGCGGAGATCGGGCGGAAGATATTGTTACCCCACCCAGTCCGCGTCAGAAAAACTGCGAATCGGCGACCCAGGATCTGGGATATTAGGATCTGGGTTATTCGCGGCCCGATTTTGACAGACTAAAAGCCCATACGAGTACATATTTTTCGGTACACAATACGGCATCACGTTTTTCCTCAGCGCGGGTCGGAGCTCGGGAGGCCCGGATACCGGAGCGCGCCGCGCCAGGCAGCGCGCGTCTTACGCAGCGCACTTTTTGCGGCATTGGCGCGGGGCACCACCGCCGCGGTCGCGCGTCTCATGGCGTCACCACCGTCGTCCCCCCCCCGGGACGCGCGGTGCGTCGCGCACATCATGTCCGACGACCCGAACGCCCCGGACTTGGCTCCCGAGACGTACGCCGCGCGCGTCGCGTCGAGCTGTCGCGAGTTCCTAGACGTCATCGAGCGCGCGCTGCGTTCGGACGCGGACGCGGACGACGACGCGCGCGGTATCGCCGGCGGCGGCGTGTACGTCGGCATCGCGGGGATAGGGATGATGTACTACAAGCTCGCGCTCGTGCAGCGCGCGATGCAGGGGGACGCGCGAGGGAACGATCCCAAGCGCGCGGTGTTCGGCCGAACCACGGGGGCGATGTTACGCGCCGCGCTGACCCACTGCGAGCGCGGACGGAAACGATTCGAGGTCGAGGAGGAAGCGCGGCGGCGTCGTCACCCTCGAACGACGTTCTTGGAGGGCGTCGCCGGGTGCCACGCGCTCGAGGCTGCCGTGTTGACCGAGCTCGGCGCCGACGACGCCGCGCGCGACCGCGTCCGACGGCTCGTCGCGCTCGAGCCGGCGGCGGCGTCCGCGCCGCGGGACGAGTGCGAGCTTCTCTACGGCCGCGCCGGGTATCTCCACGCGCTGCTGTTCGCGAGGACGCGCGTGCACCCGTCGATCGCGGCTGAAACGCTTCCCGGAAAGGCGTTTCACAGGATCGTACGACACATCGTCGAGGAGGGCGAACTGCGCGCGGAGTTGGGGACGGAACCCGCGTCGTGCGCGGCGGCGGCGGCTTTCGAATCAGGTGCGTTCTATACACTGGTCCCCATACGACCCCGTTGGCGTGTTGAGCGCCGATCCTTAAGGACTTTTGCCGTCGTCTCTCTCCGCCCACACCACGGTTTCAATCCCCGTCCTCGACGCCTTTCAACTTCTACTGACGCCTTTCAACTCCACCCCGACGTTCGCTTGTATGGAACGGCCCTCAGCCACGGAAGCCGGCCGACTCGGCGTCGGGAGAGGCCTCGCGTTCGTTTGGCACGGGAAGCAGTACCTGGGCGCGTGCCACGGGACGGCGGGGATCGCGCTGACGTTGATGCAGTGCGAGAAGGTCTTAGGGTGGGCCGCCCCCGGCGGGTGCTGGGGACGCGCGGGGATCGGGACGGGGGACGGCGACGGCGACGGCGACGGCGACGGCGCGCCTCCGCGCGCGTTGGACGCGTTCCACCCGTCGCCCTCGAAGCCTTCCAAGCCGACGACGACGCCGACCGGCCCGGGCCCGCCGCCGTGGTCGCGCGTTCGAGACGCGCTGTCGTCGCTGACGTCCAAGCAGCTCCACGACGGCAACCTCCCGTCGTCGGCGTCGTCCGCCGCGCCGTCGAAGCTCGTGCAGTGGTGCCACGGCGCGGGCGGATTCGCGCCCGTGCTCGCGCACGCGATCTCGCATCCGGGGCCGTGCGTCGCCCCGGCGCGGGCGTACCACTCGCCTCTGTGCAAGACCGCGGAGGTCGTCTGGCGCAGAGGCGTCTTGCGGAAAGGCTACGGGCTGTGCCACGGCGTCGCGGGGAACGGGTACGCGTTTCTTTCCGTCTACCGCGTGACTAAGGACGCGAGGTCGCTGGCGCGCGCGAAGCGGTTCGCGCGGTACTGCGCGAAACACGCGGTCGAGAGCAGCCGCGACGCGGACCGACCGAGCTCGCTGTTCGAGGGGCTGGCCGGCGTCGTCGTGTTTTTGGCGGACACGCTCGCTCCGGAGACGTCGTGGTTCCCCGGGTTCGAGCTCCCCCCGCCGGGGTGACGTGAGTCGATCATGAAGAACGAGACGTGCGGCGTAGATTGATTTTTGTCGAAAAAAGTTCACCGGTCAGTTGAAAGGAGACGCGTTCAAATGTTGAAACTGAGCGGTGGGTCACCTCGAGAGTGCGGGACCTGTTGAGGAACACTTTGGTAGAAACTCTGTCATTCTTGGTGGGGTGGATGATTGATTGAGTCACTTTTTAGGGTCGTCGTCGTCGCAGCAGGAACCCCTTCCCCCCTCCTCCTCCTCCTCCGCTCAACACCTCGACGGCGTCGTCATCGACCCCCTTCCCTCCGCCCCCGCTCACGAGCTGCGTCGCCGCGGTCGTCACCGAGCTCACCGCCGCCGTCGCGCGCGCGAACGCCGCGTTCGCGCCGACGC
>MDSW01168336.1_pt1 | contig 10921 bp, 7 predicted proteins | sample 811171 | NCBI WGS metagenome assembly MDSW01 (sample SAMN05326641, study PRJNA326480) | marine metagenome | isolation source: seawater | place: Atlantic Ocean: North West | collected 2012 | reverse complement strand
GATGGCGGACGCGATGATGGACGAGTTCATGAAATTCCAAGCCGAGATGGACGCGATCGGCGCGAAAGACGCCGAGGCGAGCGAAAACGCGCCGACGGATGCGCCGACGGACGCGCCCGCGACCGCGCGCGCGGTGCCGGGACCGACGCCGCGACCGGCGCCGCGACCGATCGCCGCGCACGGACGGGCGACGATCGCGCGCACGGCCGAACGCGTGCCCGCGGGACCGACGGCGCCGCCGCCGCCGCCGCGCGCGGCGTACGCGTCGACGGCGACGACGACGCACGGAAGAGTGATCCCGGGCGTGGAGTACAAACCGATCGGTAAGGCGCTGGCGCGGAAGGCGGGGGGAGATAAGTGGGACGATTCCTCGCTGGCGGAGTGGCCGGAGGATGATCACAGGATATTCGTCGGGGATTTAGGGAACGAGTGCAACGACGAAATGCTCGCGCGAGCGTTCGCGAAATATCCGAGTTTCGCCAAGGCCAAGGTGGTGATGGATAAGATGAATCCGGGGAAGAACAAGGGGTATGGATTCGTGTCGTTTCTTGACATCGGGGATTACGCGCGGGCGATGAAGGAGATGGCGGGGAAGTTTATCGGAAACCGGCCGGTCAAGTTGCGCAAATCGACGTGGAGCGAACGCACCGACGATAAGCGTCAAGTTAAGGGTTTGGGCGGGAAGAAGCGCGGAGTCCCACTGCACAAGCGTAAGCACATTCCCATCGGGCCTTCGCTGAAATAGCTCGATTAGCGATAGCGTGTCACGATTAAGTTAGTTCGCTTTGGCGATTCACAACAACAAGTCTTCTACGGTTCTTCTAGGTCACCTTCGTCGTTCATTCGTTCGTTATCATAATCCTTAAACCTGCGCGCGCGAGAAAGCGCATGCTCGTTCCGTCAGTCATCGCGCGTGAAATCGTGGTCTCGACGTTCGTCGCAAACGTTCGCATTCGCATCAGTAAACTTGTTCCTCGTCACAGAATTTCAGTTGGAACTTGTGCATTTTGAAAACAAGAAGATTACATCTCGTGCGTCGCGCGTTGAGACATCACATCGAGTGTTCGCGCGACGTACCATGCCCTGCTGCGCGGCGAGTTGGCGGAGATACTCCACCTGCGCGCGTTGATCCGGCGGCAACACCGCGATTTGCTGGGGCGTCATCGCGAGCACTTGTCGCAACAGCGCCTGCTGTTGATCCATCGGTGGCTGCGCCACCGCCACGGGCGGCGCCGGTGGAGGTGGCACTACCGCGCGCACCGGCGGCGGCGGCGGCGGTGCCGTGCGCATTCGCGACGCCTGCTGCCCGACCAAATGCGGCGCCGGCGCCGGCGCCGGCGCCGCGCCCCCACTCGGCGGTTTCACCATCCCCAGCACCAACTGCGCCTGAAACAACGCCAGCGATAACTGCGGATTCTGTATCAACAGCGTCCTCGCCTGCGCGGGATCACTCTCCGTCATCTGTTTCATCTGCGACATGATCTCGTACATCTGCGTCGGCGTGAGATCCGCCACGCGTTTCGTCAACAAATCCATCGCCGCTCCCGTCGCCGACGTCGCGCCCTCAAACGCGTGTCGCATCCCCATCTGATTCGCGTGTTTCGCCATCGCTTGCCCGACCGGCGCGTCCGCGCGCAGCCGTCCCGGCGCCGCCGCGTTCGCGTTCGCGTTCCCGTTCCCGCCGCCCGCGCCTCCCGCGCCGCCGCCGCCGCCCTCTCCCTTCATCGTCTCCGCGTGATCAACGCGCAGTTGTCTCCCGTTGTACTCGCGTCCGTTCACGTTCCGCACCGCGCTCATCGCCGTGGCGTAATCATCGAATTCCACGAACCCGTATCCCTTCAGCTTCCCCGTGTCGCGATCGGCGACGAGCCTGAGCTCGCGCACCGGCCCGACCTCGCCGAACACGTCCCGCAGGCTCGTCTCCGTCGCGTCGTACGGGACGTTCCCGATGAAGACGGTGCCCTCGGGCATCGCGTCGCTTTTTGACGCCCTCGACGTCACCTCGCGACGCTCGCGTCGGCATGCGCGCGTCGTCGCGTCGCCGCGCGCGCGCGCCGACGGCGCGGCGGTTTTTCGCGCTCTTTTCGTCGCTCGCCGTCGCGGCGCGCGCGGCGCCGAACAAGGTCGGCTGCGACCGGAAGGTGTCCGGCGTCGACATCATGACGAAATCGAGGATAATGGGCGCGACGCCGAGCGTCGGGTCGTTCGTGACCGCGAGCGCGCCGACGTACGGGCCGAACGATTCGATAACGATCACGCTCACCGGTTTGGCGTCCGCGGCGTTCGCGCACGCGAGCGCGGGGACGGCGACCACCATTTCTGGATTCACCGCGAAGTCGTGCGGCGGGACGGCGCAGCAGTACGCGAACTCGGGCCCTTCGGGAACGAAGCAGTTCACGTGGACGGCGCCCGCGGATCTCACGAGCGTGTCGAGCGTGGATATTTCGGCCGGGTACGCCGCCGGGCAAGGCGCGGTGACGAGACAGACGATCACGCTGACTCGAGCGGTGGTGGCGGCGTGCGCGACGAACCAACGCGTGTCGAGCGGCGCGTGCGTCGCGTGTCCGGCGGGATCGACGCGCGCCGCGGGCGATCCGGTGTACGGCGGCGATACGACGTGTACGGCGACTCTGTGCGCGACGAATGAACGCGTATCGAACAACGCGTGCGTCGCGTGCGCCGGGTCGGCGACGAACGCCGCCGGCGACGACGCCACGCAATCGGATACGACGTGCGACGGCGCGGCGTGCGCGTCGAACCAACACGTCTCGTCCGGCAGCTGCACCGCGTGTCCCGCGGGCACGACGCGCGCCGCGGGCGATGATCCATCCGGCGGGATCGACACCGCGTGCGCGGCGACCGCGTGTGGGGCGAATGAACGCGTATCGAACAACGCGTGCGTCGCGTGCGCCGCGTACACCACCAACGCCGCCGGCGACCTCGCCAACGGCGGCGACACCGCCTGCGACGCCGCCTCGGCCGCGCCGGCCGGTCCAAAATTTATCGTATTCGCCCTCTTCACCGCCCTCGCGTGCGCGTGCGCGCGCGTCGCTTGATTTCATTTCATTTCAATTCAATTCAATTTAATTTTTTTCGCCTTCTCGGTGCGGTGTGATTTACATTCTTCTTCGATTCCTTTGCCTTCATCGCGCGCCCGGCGCGACGCCGCACACGCCCGCGCGGCCGCGCGTCGCTCGACGCGAATGACGGCGAACGGCGCGCGCGATGCGCCGTCGACGACGTCCTCGACGCCGCGCGCGAAGCGGAAACGCGCGCTCGAAGGCGCACCGAACGACGACGACGACGATGATGTCGACGCGAACGTCCGGGCGTGGCGCGCGACGCGCGCGACGGACGACGACGACGACGAGGCGTCCGAAGAGATCTCAGCGACGGCGTTCGGCGCGGAGGACGACGAGGAGGCGCTGATCGAGGCGAGACGGAAACGACGCGCGGAGATCATGGCGAAACACGGGGCGACGAGCGCGCGCGCGGCGACGGCGAACGCGGAGACGACGACGACGACGCGCGACGCGAGCGCGACGATGGCGACGAAGACGAAGACGGTGGTGCGGACATCGGCGACGACGGTCGCGGTCGGGGACATGTTCGGAGAGGATTCGGATGAAGACGCGTTGTACTTGAATCCGACGGACGTCGGCGGCGACGCGAAGCGCGCGAAACGCGCGGGAGGGGCGGTGGATATGTCCAAAGGTTTGGCCGATAATTGGGACGATGCCGAGGGATACTATTGCGCGCGCATCGGCGAGGTGTTGGATGGGCGGTACACGATCACGGCGCACCTCGGTAAGGGGGTGTTTTCAAACGTCTTGCGCGCGGTGGACGAGTCAAAGACGGAGGGCGAGCCGAGTGAGGTGGCGATTAAAGTCATTCGGTGCAACGACTCCATGTACAAGGCGGCGCAGCTCGAGATTGACATATTACAGAAACTCAGTGGAAGTGATCCCGAGAATAAGCGACACTGCGTGCGCTTCGTGCGGCACTTTGAGTATCGCGAGCACGTGTTCATGGTGTTCGAGTCGTTGGCGATGAATCTGCGCGAGGTGATTAAAAAGTTTGGCCGTAACGTCGGCATCAACATCAAAGCCGTGCAGGCGTACGCCACTCAGTTGTTCATCGCGCTGAGACACTTGAAGAACTGCGGCGTGGTGCACGCGGACATCAAGCCCGACAATGTTCTAGTCAACGAAAGCCACAACGTATTAAAGTTGTGCGATTTCGGCAGCGCGATGTTCGACGGCGACAACGAGTTGACGCCGTATTTGGTGTCGCGATTCTATCGCGCGCCGGAGGTGATTCTTGGACTGCCGTATTCGCATCCTATGGATTTGTGGTCAGTCGGATGCTGCTTGTACGAACTGTTCACCGGTAACATCTCGTTCCCGGGTCGCTCAAACAATCACATGCTAAAGCTCATGCTCGAACTCAAAGGGCCCGTACCGAAAAAGTTGCTTCGCCGCGCTTTGTTCAAGGATAATCACTACGATCCCATGGGGATATTCTCGGTCGTCGAGGAAGATCCCGTGACGAAGAAGAGTATTCGCCGTCTCGTGCGCGACGCCAAACCGACAAAAGATTTATCGAAAATATTCACGCGCGACTCCGACATGAGCGACGGCGAGCGCAAAAAAGCGCTTCAGTTGGCCGACTTGCTCAATCAGATCTTCAATATCGATCCGGAGAAGCGCATCACGGTGCTCGACGCGCTGCAGCACCCGTTCATAGTTGAAAAAATATCATCCGCTTCCGATGGCAAATGATAAATAGCGATTAGAACAGTGTAAAAACATCGGAACGACGCCGACGTCGCTTCGAAAAGCAATGTGTGTTTGTTCGTTAAAACGCGTTCTCTAAGTTTCTCAACGTCCGCCGGGCAACCCAGACCAGGCCCCCGCCTTCTTCTTTGGTTCTTCCTTCGGCTTCGCCGCTTCCTTCGGCTTTTCCGGCTCCGGCGCCTTGATGCCTTCAGCCATGGTTTCGTCAAAGTTGAGCATGGCGCTGCCCTTGAAGATTTTGTTAAACGCGAGCGTGACCTTGAATCCACCATCCATGGTATCGGTGACGTCCTTTCTCAATCGATGGCTCAGGCAGGGGCCGATAACGCGGGCGATGTCTTCCATCGTGACTTCAGTGCGACCTTCGAAGGCGACGAGAGCCTTGGCGGCGCGAGTGACTACGATGTCCCCGCGCAAACCGTCAACGTTGACCAAGGCGCAAACGCCAGAAATCTTCAACGCAAAATCACGATCCATGGTCACCGAAGGCAAGAGTTTTTGAGCGGCGACAATCTTCGCCTTCAACGCTTCGGTTTCTTCTCTACACTCCTCCGTGTAGCCCTTCGGATCGCGCTCGTACGCCAACTTGTTCATCACCAACTCCGTACGTTGATCCATGTCGAAGATTGTTCTGATGTTCACCGCCATCCCGAAACGATCGAGAAGCTGAGGACGAAGTTCACCCTCCTCCGGGTTGCCGCTACCGATCATGATAAACTTCGCCGGGTGGGTCAACGAGATGCCTTCGCGCTCCACAGTGTTCCAACCGCCCGCGGCGGAATCGAGGACGACGTCCACGAGCGAATCGTCCAACAAGTTCACCTCATCAATGTACAGCAAACCTCTGTTCGCTTTCGCCAACAAACCGGGATCGTACGCTTTCGTACCCTCGCTCAGCGCCTTTTCGATGTCGATGGTCCCACAAATGCGATCCTCCGTCGTCCCGAGCGGCACCTCCACCATCGGCACGCGCATCTTCGCCGTCTCCAACGTCTCGCCTCCCTGAAACGCCTCCCGCACGTCCGGTCCCATGAGCTCCGGATTCGTCGGCGACGAATTAAACGGGTCATTCTTCACCACGTCGATCTCCGGCAGCAACTGCACGAGCGAGCGCACCGACACGCTCTTCGCCGTGCCGCGGTCGCCCATGATGAGCACCCCGCCGATGGCGCTATCCACCACGTTCAGCGTCAGCGCCAGCTTCAGCTCCTCCTGCGCCACGATCTTCACGAACGGGAACGACGCCGACGCGCTCTTCGCCCGCGTCACCGTCGCTCGGCGCGCATCGCTCGCGCGCGCGCGCCCACCGACCGTCGTCGCCGCCGTCGCGCGCGCCCGCGTCTTATCCGCAACCGCGCGCGTCGTTCGCGCGCGCGCGGCGCCGGGCGCGCGGCGCGGCGCGCTCGAGCACCGCATTCCGTGCGTTCGCGAGGTGCGCGCGCGTCCGTCGCGATCCGCGCGTCGCGATCGCGCGTGTGCGGCGCGCGCGCGACGCGCGATCGTCGCCGTCCGAGACGTCCGAGACGTCCGAGAAAACCAGCCCCGATCGCGATCGCGCGCGCCCGGGCGCCTGACTGTTTGCCCACACGACGACGTAGGTTTTGCGACGCCGACGCGTCCGAGACGGCCGAGACGACGCGCGGTGACGTCACAACGCGACCGCACGACGCGCGCGACGCACATGTCCGCGGCGCGCGCGCGCGCGGCGAACGCGCGAACGACGCGCGCGGCGCGCGGACGCGTCGCGGGCGCACGCGCGGGCGCGCGCGGCGAGCGCGCGGGCGCGAGACGAAGGATCGCTCGACCGGCGGGGGCGACGGCGGCGACGACGGCGTTCGACATGCGGACGTACGTCGAGCGCGATCTCACCGCGGAAGAGCGCGTGGAGGTGATGCGTCGACCGCGGGTGGACTTTACGAGCATCCTGGACACGGTGAAGCCGATCGTGGAGGCGGTGGGAACGCGCGGGGACGCGGCGGTGCGCGAGTACACGAGCAAGTTCGACGGCGTCGATTTGGAAGCGGTGACGGTGCGCGTGGATGAATTGCCCGATCCCGTGCTGGATGATGATGTGAAGAAGGCGTTTGACGTGGCGTACGACAATATCGCGGCGTTTCACGCGGCGCAGGCGAAGAGCGGGGACGTGGACGTGACGACGATGCCGGGGGTGCGCTGTCGACGCGTGTCGAGACCGATCGGAGCGGTCGGACTGTACGTCCCGGGCGGCACCGCGGTGTTACCGAGCACGGCGCTCATGCTCGCGGTGCCGGCGAAGATTGCCGGGTGCGAACGCGTCGTGCTCGCGACGCCGCCGCGCAAGGATGGTTCCATCGTTCCGGAGGTGCTGTACGTGGCGAAAAAGGCGGGGGTGACGCACATTCTCAAGGCTGGCGGCGCGCAAGCGATCGCGGCGATGGGATTCGGCACGGAAACGTGCCCGAAGGTGGATAAGCTCTTCGGTCCGGGGAATCAGTTTGTGACGGCGGCGAAGATGTCGCTGCAAAACTCAGACGCGATGGTTTCCATCGACATGCCCGCGGGCCCGAGTGAGGTGCTCGTCATCGCGGATAAAGACGCCCCCGCCGCCCACGTCGCCGCCGATCTCTTGTCTCAAGCCGAGCACGGGCCGGACAGCCAGGTGGTTTTGGTGACGTTCCCGGACGTGGATTTGAAGGCTATCACGGACGCCGTGGCGGACCAAGCGAGCAAGCTCCCGCGCGCCGAAATCACCGCCAAGGCGCTCGGCCACTCCTACGCCGTCGTCGTTGACGACATGGCGGCCGCGTGCGATTTTAGCAATCGATACGCTCCCGAGCACTTGATCGTAAACGTCGAAAATGCGGAATCATGGTTACCGCAGTTAGACAACGCCGGTTCCATCTTCCTCGGGCGCTGGACCCCAGAATCCGTGGGCGATTACGCCAGCGGCACCAACCACGTTTTACCCACCTATGGCTACTCTCGCATGTACTCCGGCGTATCCTTGGACTCTTTCGTTAAGTACATGACGGTTCAAGAGCTCACCAAGGAAGGTTTAGACGCGCTCGGTCCTCACGTCGCCAGGATGGCGGCGGTCGAAGGTTTGGACGCGCACAGATCCGCCGTGACTTTACGCTTAGGCATCGACTAGCCCACTGTTGAATTTATATTCTTTTGCCTAAATTTGCGAACGACCGTTTGTCAACCATCGCCGACCGCCGTCCTCGCGCTTTTGCGCCGCCGCGTCGCGTTTGCTCGCCGGCGCCTCCTGCCATCTTGTCGCTCAGGTCGCGCCACTCCTCCGCGCCCTCGAGCGCGTCGGACTCGCTCGAACGACGATGAACGTCGACGAGGCCGAACGATGTTGCGACATCGCGCGCGCCGCGCTCGATAACGCGTCGTCCGAGGCCGATCTTGAAAAGGCGCTGAGGTTCATCTCCAAGGCACTTAAACTCGATTCCACGAGCGCGCGCGCGAACAAGCTCCGCGCCGACGTCGAGAGCAAACGCGTGAAAGGATTTAGTGGCAGCGCGTCCGCGAGCGCGAGCGAAAACGGGCGAAACGGCGAGGCGAATGGGCGATCGGCGAGTCAGCCCGGGACGCAGCGTCGCGCGAGCGCGACGACTTCGGCGCCGAGCGGTGAAAAGAGCGCGAAGCGAGGGACGCCCGAGCAAGAGAAACTCATCGCGAATGTGAAAAAGGCCGGTGCGGATTATTATCGAGTGCTCGGGATCGAGCGCGGTGCGAGTGACGCGGACATAAAGAAGGCGTACAGAAAGTTGGCGTTGAAGCTGCACCCGGACAAGTGTCAAGCCGCGGGGGCTGAGGAGGTGTTTAAGACGGTGAGTAAAGCGTTCGCGTGCTTGAGCGATCCGAACAAACGTGCGGCGTTCGATCGATATGGGAGCGATGATCCACAGCAAGCAGGCTTCGGGCCGGGGATGCGTCGACGCGGGGGCGCGGGTGGCGCGCAAGGGTTCGGCTTCGACGACGATATCGATCCTGCGGACATTTTCAACATGTTCTTTAACGGAGGCATGCCGGGCGGTATGGGTGGGTTCGGCGGACCGGGGTTCAGAGTACACACGTTCGGGGGTGGGTTCCCGCGCCAGAGGCAGCACTCGGGCGGGGCGAGAGGTCCTCACGTGGACGATAGCGCGACCGTGATTCGCAACATACTGCATCTTCTGCCACTGTTGATTCCAATTCTGATGTGGCTATTGACGCCGGCAGAGGAGCACTTTTCCATGCATCGATCGAAAGAACATCCACACTTGCTTCGCACGTCGCGCATGGAGTTGCCGTTTTACGTCAACAAACACGTCTTTGAGCAAAAGTTCCCCAAGGGTGACCAGCAACGCTCGATGGAGCATCGAATCGAGAACGAAATCATCAATCGTTATCGTCGGCAGTGCGACTACGAGCGTCAGAGTTGGACGAGCAAGAGGCCACACTGCGAGCATTTGCGAGAGCTCCAAAAAAAGTATCCGGAGCTCAACGTGTTTTCGCCGTGGTGATGAGCGACACTACAATCCTCCTTAGGTCTTTACTAAATACACATCTTAGTAGTTGAGTTGAAGAAACGTTTACATTCGTAACAACGCGGCTAATGGGTCAAGTTGGTAGACGCGCGAGCGCGAAGAGCGTAAACAAACGCGTGAAAAGAAGCAACACTACGGACGCGAGCGCGAAGCACACGGCGAGAACCCAGTACTGAACGTGCATTCTGTGGCCAGCAAATTTGCCTTTAAATATGACGTCGTACGTACCGCTTGCGAATCCTCGCAGCGCGGCCATCGTCGCCGTGCCCGTCGTGGCGAGCACCAATCGACGGTTTTCGCGAGTCTCCGTCGCCGCCTGGAACAACTCTTTCCAAGTCCCGAAGAGCGCGGGAGAGTGAATCTCTCCGTCTATGTGCGCATCGTGGACTCCGTTTGAGCGCGGTGGTGTCTGCGCCACCGGGGTGAAGCGCGAAGCCAGTGGACTTGTCGGCGAATCGTCTCGCTTTGACGCCGCGTACGAGCCCCCGCGAAGCATCTCATCGGGGTGCATCGCCATTTCCATCGACGCGACGACGTACGTGCGAACGCTCGTTTCCACCATAGCGTGCATCATCTCTAAGAATACCGCCTTGTTGGCTGGATTTCGAACCGCCTCAAACATATCGGCGTACATGTTATCGTCGCCCATCGTGCGCACGTACGTCGTCATCGCCGCGTCCACAAGCTCTCGACCGAAGTCTACGACTAAATTTTTGTTCTTCGACTTCTCCAAGAACGCCACCGCGCGATCCGCCGCGCTCGGACGCTCAACCGCCTCGCCGTCGCCAGCGTCGTCGAACCCGGCGATCGCTCGCAGCACCTCCGCGTTATCCTTCGCCACGCTCACCATCGCGCCGAGCAAGCTCTTGCTCGTTTCACCCACAAAGTCGCTCACCGCGCGCAACCGTTTCGGTTCGAGCAGCGCGTCGACGATGGATTCCATCAACGTATCGCTCTCCGCCGCGTCGCCGCCGCTCGAGCTCGCCCCCGCGCTCGTTCGTTTCGTCACCATCCTCGCTCCCGCGCTCGCCCCGACCGCCGCTCCGTGCGCCACCGCCGTCGCCACGCGCGCCACCGCCGCGGTCACCTCGGGCGCCTCCATCAGCGCGCACGCTCGCGCCAGCGACGCCGGCGGCGCCGCGTCCCCGTCCCCGTCCACCACGTAATCCTTCACGTCCGCGCTCACCCTCTGCAGTATCTCCCCCAGCGCGACCGCCGCCGCGCAGTACGACATCGTCGCTCGCACCATTCGTTGGTACGACTCCGTCGTTCGCGCGTGTTCGTACGCTAGCGTCGTCGAAACGTTTCCATTCCGTCAGTCGATGCGCGCGTCGATTGTTCGCGCATTCGTCGCCCTCGCGCGTCGCTCGCGCGCGCGTCGCGCGCGTCGCGCGTCGCGCGCACCGTAAAATCCAAGCGCGAGCGCGCCCGCGGCGCACGCCGCCCGTCGCGCGACGCTCGGCATCGCGACGCGTCGCACACTGCGACGCGCGGCGATTCGCGACGCCTCGGCGCGCGTTTCGATGGCCTCGCGCGTCGCCGCGCGCGTCGCCGCGCGCCTGCGCGCGGCGCGCGACGGCGCCGCGTCGACGCGCGCGATCGGCG
>MDSW01035980.1_pt1 | contig 10921 bp, 7 predicted proteins | sample 811171 | NCBI WGS metagenome assembly MDSW01 (sample SAMN05326641, study PRJNA326480) | marine metagenome | isolation source: seawater | place: Atlantic Ocean: North West | collected 2012 | reverse complement strand
TTTTTACCATCCAACAATTTTATATCGGGCATTTGTTAGGACAACTCTATCAATTTTTTATATTCAGTAAAGGTAGTCTGACACATTTTATCAACATCAAACCTTTTTAGTACGTTTTTTCTACCTTCAAAGCCAATAGATTTTAATGAGTTGTAATCTTTCTGCATCACCATAGCGATTGTTTCTGCTAAAGAGTTTGGGTCTTTATTTTTAAATAAAAATCCTGTCTTTCCATCAATAATAGTTTCTTTTGATCCTCCAATATCACTAGCAATAATTGGTATTTGCATTGCCTGAGCTTCAACAGAAACCCTACCGAAGGCTTCAGGTTCAATTGAAGAAGAGCATACTAAGTTAGCGAGCCCATACGCAACGGGCATTTCTTTACATTCGCTAATAAATTTTACAATTTTTCCCAATCTATATTGTTGTGCTAAAACTAAAAGTTGTTTTTTATATACGTTTCTTCCCTGGTCATCGCCAAGAATAATTGCTTCAAATGGTGGAAGATCTGTTTTTTCTACAAGTAGTTTAATACTATCTATAAATATCTTTTGACCCTTCCATGGCGTTAGTCGACCGGGTAGTAATATAATAAATTTATTTCTATCAATATTATTTTCTTTAGAAAATTTTTCTATTTTTATTGGCAAAATTTTTTGTGAATTAAAATAATTTGTATTAATTCCCCTGAAAATTACTAAGAGTTTTCTTTTATTTTTTAAAAAATATTCACCATAATTTTCGTTTATATGTGAAAAAATAAAATTTGAACCAGCTATAACTAAATCAGATTTTGTCATGACTGAATTATAAAACTTTTTTAACTTATTATTAAAATTGTATGTACCATGAAATGTAGTAACAAATTTTCTTAATGAAAGTTTTGCTGCTAAATAGCAAGACCAAGCTGGGGCCCGACTTCTTGCATGAACGATATCGATATTATAAAAAATGATTATAAAAAAAAGTATTATTGTATTAAGCAACATTAAAATTGGATTTTTTGAATGGACTGGCAACTTAAGTACTTTTACTTTTTTTTTGTCTATGTACTGGAGTAAATCTCCTCCACTTGTAACTATGTATGATTTCCAGTCCTGCTCTGGTAAAAAATGTGCTAGATCATAACAGCCTGTTTCTGCTCCGCCATAACCTAATTTTGGTATAACTTGTAAAACTTTGATTTTTTTTTTCATTTTTTTAAAATAATATAGTACGTTAAATGAATTACAAAAGATCTAAATACTTTATAACACGTAGTAAAAGGAAAATTAAATATTTACTAAGTGAAAAAAATACCTCAATTGCAGTAGTTTTTTTTCATGGGTTTATGTCCGATATGATTGGGGCAAAACCAAAGGCAATACAAAAATTTTGCAATAAAAATAATTTAAATTTTCTTAAATTTGAATATTCGGGCCATGGAAAGTCAACAGGAGATTTTACTAAAGGAAATATATCCAAATGGACACGCGAAGCAAAAGAATTGATTAATGCAAAATTAAAAAAAAATAAATTAATTTTTATAGGCTCTAGCATGGGCAGCTGGATATCTTTAAATTTATTTCCAATTTATAAAAAAAGATTAAAAGGTTTCATTGGTATTGGTTCAGCCCCAGAATTTCTTGAACATTTAATGTGGAATAAATTTAATAAAAAAATTAAAAATATTATACTCACTAAAAAAATCTATAATCTAGAACATGGTGAATTTACTTACCCAATTACTAAACAGCTTATTTTTGATGGAAAAAAAAATAAAGTTTTAAATAATAAAATTAATATTAAAATTCCTATTGTTCTTTTTCATGGTAAAAAAGACAATGTGGTTCCCGTTAGTTATTCAAGAAAAATTATTAAATTTTGTAAAAAATCAAAAAAAAAACTAATATTAATCCAAAATGGTCAACATAGCTTATCTAGAAAAAGTGATTTAATAAAAATATGCCGCGAGTTAAAAAATATAACTAAAAAATTACAATAGACTAAATAGCTTTCGATAATTTTTTTTTTAGTGTTAATGGATTTGATAATTTGTCTAACATTTCCTTTGGACAAATTTGTTTAAAATTTTTTAATTCATTATCAAAATTATCAATAATATCTTTTGCTATTTTTGACTGTGTTTCTTTTAAATGTTCTTTAATTAAATTTTTTAAATAATTTTTCCAAAAGTCAGTTTCTGGTATTTGCCAAACCACCGAGTTAGGATTAACATAATTTTCAAATTCGTTTTTCTTGTCATAAACGAAGGCCATACCACCTGTCATTCCTGCTGCAAAATTATCTCCAACTTTCCCTAGAATTACGACTGTACCTCCTGTCATATATTCGCATCCATTTGAATCGCAACCTTCTATGACTGCTTCTGCTCCAGAATTTCTTACAGCAAACCTCTCTCCAGACTGACCTGCTGCATATAATTTTCCTGACGTAGCACCATAAAGTACGGTATTACCTATAATAGTATTTTCGTTAGTAATTAGATTACTTTCGCTAGGGGGTTTAATAACTATTACTGCTCCAGAAAGTCCTTTGCCCACATAGTCATTAGCGTCTCCCGTTAAATTTATTTTTAAACCTTTAATTCCAAAAGCGCCTAACGATTGACCGGCGGATCCAAATAAATTGATCTGTAGAATATTTTTTTCCTCATAATTTTTTTTAAAATTTTTATAAATATAGTGTGATAATCTTGTTCCTACAGCTCTATGAATATTTTTAATTTCGAAAGCTGGAGTATTACTGCTTTTTTTCCCAATAAAATTTTCAACATTTTTATAAATTTTTTCATCTAAAGTGTCTGGAACTTCATTTATTAAATCAGGAGAACAATATCTGTTATTTTTTCCTGGATCTGCTTGAACTAAAAGCGGGCTTAAGTCTAAATCATCTAAATCGGATGTTCCTCTGCTTACTTGCTTTAAAAGATCTGTTCTTCCTACAATTTCATTTATGCTTTTAAAGCCAAGATCTGATAAAATTTCTCTAACTTCTTCAGCAATAAAAGTAAATAAATTTACAACTTTTTCAGGTGTACCTGTAAATTTTTTTCTTAAATTTTCGTCTTGTGTGCAAATACCAACAGGACAAGTGTTTGAATGACATTGACGTACCATTATACAGCCCATTGCTACTAAAGATGTTGTTCCAATCCCGAATTCTTCTGCCCCCATCATTGCTGCGATCACAACATCTCTTCCTGTTTTAATTCCACCATCTGTCCTGAGAGTCACTTGATGTCTTAAGCCATTTAAAGTTAATATTTGATTTGCTTCGGTAAGCCCCATTTCCCATGGAACGCCAACATATTTAACACTAGTTTGTGGGCTGGCCCCTGTACCTCCTGAATGTCCTGATATCAAAATTACATCTGCCTTTGCTTTTGCCACTCCAGCAGCAATCGTTCCAACTCCGCTTGAAGCCACTAATTTCACGCCCACTCTCGCTTTTGGATTTGATTGTTTAAGATCATAAATAAGTTGTGCTAAATCTTCTATAGAATAAATATCGTGATGAGGTGGGGGTGATATTAAAGTTACTCCTGGGGTAGAATGTCTAAGCTTTGCTATTTCTTCAGAAACTTTAAAGCCAGGAAGCTGACCGCCTTCCCCGGGCTTAGCGCCTTGTGCTATCTTAATTTCGATTTCTTTACAATTATTTAAATACTCAATTGTAACACCAAATCTAGCCGAGGCTATTTGTTTAATTTTTGAATTAGAACTATCTCCATTTTCTTTTATTTTAAATCTTTCTTGATCTTCTCCTCCTTCTCCGCTGCAGGAAGCAGCTCCTATTCTATTCATTCCAATAGCTAAAGTTTCATGAGCTTCTGCAGATAAAGCTCCATGCGACATACTTCCGCTTCCAAATCTTTTTCTGATATTTTCAACGCTTTCTACTTCTTCCAAGTTTATAGGTTTTTTTAATTTTTTAAATTCTAAAAGATCTCTTAAATTTATTATGGGTAAATTATAGATGCCTTCAGCATATTTTTTATAAGTTTTGTATGAGTTGAAATTTACAGCCGTTTGCAATGTATGAATTAAATTTCCTTGATATTGATGAGTTTCACCATTTTTTCTATATTTATAAATACCACCAATAGGAAGAATTGAAATATTTTTTTCAAAAGCTTTTTCATGAAGTTTTTTTATTTTTTTTTCAATGCCAGATATTCCTATACCTGATATTCTAGATATCATCCCTGGAAAATATTCAGCTACCACTGATCTGCTTAGACCGACAGCTTCAAAATTACATCCTCCTCTGTAAGCACTTAAAACTGAAATACCCATCTTGGACATTATCTTAAGTAAGCCGTTATCAACTGATTTTATATACCTCTCAACACACTCTTTAAAACCAAGTTTTCCAAATAATTTTTTTTCATGTCTTTGATAAATAGAATCAAAGGCAATGTAAGGATTTATTGTTGTAGCGCCAACTCCTAATAAAACAGCAAATGAATGTGTGTCTAAAACTTCAGAAGTTTGTACATTAATTGATGCAAAACCTCGTATACCCATATTAACAAGTCTTGAGTTAATGGCGCCGATAGCCAGGGCCATTGGTATTGCTGATTTTTCTTCGTTAATAGCCTTGTCGCTTAGTATAAGGTGTTTTCCACCTTCTCGCACAGAAATTTCTGCTTCAGAGCGCAAAACATCTAATCTCTTTTTCAAACCTTCTTTTATATTAAATGTGCAATCAAGAATCTTAATATTTTTTTTAAAAAAATTTGAAAATTTTTCAAATTGTGTATTGGATAAAACTGGACTATCAAGAACATAAATATTTTCTTCTGTTAAATTTTCAAAATCAAGTATATTGCCAGTATTACCAAAGCGAGTCTTTAAACTCATAACTTCATTTTCTCTTAAAGAATCTATTGGTGGATTTGTTACTTGACTAAAGTTTTGTCTAAAAAAATGTGAAAAAGGTCTATATTTTTCTGATAATACTGCTGCCGGTGTATCATCACCCATGGAACCTACTGCTTCCTTTATATCCTCGACCATTGGATGTAAAATTAATTCCATATCTTCCATATTCATTCCTGCCAAATATTGACGCTTTCTTAACTCTTCTCCTCTAAAAATAAATTTTTCTTTTGTAACATTAAATTTTTTATCTAGATCTATAATTTGCTTATTATATTTCTTATAATCTTTTGAAATTTTATTTTTTAGACTTTTGCTATCGTGAACCTTTCCATTTTCAAAATCTATTGCAATCGCTTGACCTGGTCCAAGTCTTCCTTTAAAAATAATTTTTTCGTTTGGAAAGGTGATCATTCCAGTTTCAGAACCTGCAAATAATAAATTATCTGAAGTGACAGTATATCTCAAAGGACGCAAACCATTTCTGTCCTGCGCAGCTATAATCCATTTCCCATCTGTGGCCGCAATAGCTGCTGGTCCATCCCATGGCTCAATAGTACTATTTAAAAAATTAAACAACTGTTGGTGAGATTTTGAAACAGTTTTTCTTCTTTTTGACCAAGCATCTGGAATAAGCATAAGTTTTGTAAGTGGTATAGATTTTCCCGATCTAACAAGTAATTCAAAAACATTATCTAATGCTGCGGAATCTGAATTACCAAGTCCAATAACAGGTTTTAAAGATTCTATATCGTCAAAAAACTTACTATGCATGTCTTTTTCATGAATTTTCATCCAATTAATATTCCCTTTTATTGTATTAATTTCTCCATTATGGGCTAATGTTCTGAATGGTTGTGCCAAATCCCAACTAGGAAAAGTATTTGTGGAATATCTTTGATGAAAAATTGCGAACCTTGAAACAAATCTTTTGTCTAATAAATCCGGATAAAATTCTGACAAAGCCTCGGCTAAGAACATGCCTTTGTAAATAATAGATCTGGAACTAAATGAAGCTATATAGAAATCTTTTATTTTTAGTAAATTTGATTGTTTTTCAATCTTTTTTCTAACAACAAACAGATCTCTTTCAAGTTCATCTCCTTTTAAATTTTTATTATTAGACTTAAAAATGACCTGGACTATTTCTGGTCTATTACTTTCCGCTTTAACTCCAAGCACTTTGGTATTAACTGGGACTTGTCTCCATCTATAAATATAATAATTCTTATTAAGCAACTCATTTTCAACTATTGTTTTACATTTTTCCTGGGATGAATAATCATTTCTTGGAAGAAATATCATTCCAACACAAATTACTCCTTCTTTGTGCTTTCTTCCTGCATTTTCGATTCTTTGAATGAAAAAATCGTTTGGAATTTCTATGTGTATACCTGCTCCATCTCCTGTTTTTCCATCTGCATCTACTGCCCCGCGATGCCAAACTGCTTTTAATGCTTGAATTCCAAACTCTACTATTTGTCTAGATTTTTTTCCCTCAGTAGAAGCTATAAAACCAACTCCACAGGCATCATGTTCAAAGCTATGATTATATACTTTTCCCTTAATTAATTTTCTTAAATTTTTTTTATATAATTTCATTTACGCTGCTTCAGTTTTTTTTGATCTTTTAAATTTTAAATATTTGTTTATTGCTATTGCCGCTTCTCTTCCATCTTTAATCGCCCAAACAACAAGGGAAGCTCCTCTTACTATGTCTCCAGCCGCAAACACTCCTTCAATGTTTGTTTCCATAGATTGTAAATTAATTTTAATTGTTCCCCATTTTGAAACTCGAAGGCTAGGATTCTTAAATAGATGAGGTATATCCTCAGGATCAAAACCTAAAGCTTTGATTAATATGTTTGCTTTAATTTCAAAATCAGAACCTTTAATAGGTTCAGGTCTTTTTCTTCCTGACGAGTCTGGTTCACCCAACTTCATCTTTTCGACTAAAACTGAAGAAATTTTTTCTTTTCCAATAAATTTTTTAGGGTTTGATTGCCAAATAAATTCGACTCCTTCTTCTTCTGCATTAAAGACTTCTCTTGCAGATCCTGGCATATTTTGTCTGTCTCTTCGATAAAGACATTTAACAGATTTTGCATTTTGTCTAACAGCAGTTCTTACGCAATCCATTGCTGTATCTCCACCGCCAATAACTACAACATGTTTATTTTCTGAATTAAGAGTTCCGTTATCAAATTGTTCAACCTTATCTCCCAAACCCTTGCGATTAGAGGCAGTAAGAAATTCCATTGCTGGAAAAATATTATTTAAATCATGTCCTGGTAAATTAATTTCTCTAGGTTTATAAACTCCAGTAGCAATTAAAATAGCATCGTGCATTTCTTTTAATTCCTTTAGAGATTTGTCTCTTCCTATTTCTATATTTTGTACAAATTTAATTCCACTTTCTTTTAAAAGTTTAGTTCTTCTTTCTACAACAAATTTTTCTAATTTAAAATTTGGTATACCATAAATTAGAAGACCTCCGGGTCTGTCATAACGATCATAAATGGTTATTTTATATCCTAGTTTTCTAAGTTCTTCTGCGGACGCAAGTCCAGCTGGACCTGCTCCAATAATTCCAATTGATTGATTAATTTCTTTTGAAATTTTTAATGGTTTAATCCAACCCTTTTCCCAAGCTGTATCTGTAATATATTTTTCTATTGAACCTATGGTAACTGTTCCATGCCCTGATTGTTCTATAACACAATTACCTTCACACAAGCGGTCCTGCGGGCAAATACGGCCACAAACCTCTGGCATATTATTTGTACTATGCGCTAGTTCACTAGCTTCTTTTAATCTATTTTCTGCAGCAAGTTTTAACCAATCAGGAATGTTATTGTGTAAAGGGCAATGAACCTGGCAAAATGGAACGCCGCATTGTGAACATCTGCTTGATTGTTGCTTGGCTTTTTCATGAATAAACTCATCATAAATTTCTTTAAAGTCATCAACCCTTCTATTGACATCTCTTTTGTTTGGAGTTTCCAAGTTTAGATCCACAAATTTTAGCATCTTTTCAGTCATAAGTTCCTCTAATATTTGATGTTTTTATATCAATATAAACAAGGCTAAAAGCGTTTTTAGGACATAAATACTGACTTATTTTTTAAAAAAACAAGCAAAATAGTAATTTATATTGCATAACAGCTATGCAATACTAATATTGTATGCTTTCTTCGATAGAAATATTAATTCTTTCACTTATTCAAGGGGTTTCTGAATTCCTACCAATTAGCTCGCTTGCACATTTGGTTTTGGTTTCTAAGTACTACGCTTTTACAAATCAAAATTTACTAATTGATATTTGCCTACATTTAGGATCCCTATTAGCAATTATAGTTTATTTTAGAAACGATTTATTTAGTTTTGTAAAAAACAAAAATTTCTTAATTAAAATTCTTGTTGGAACTCTCCCTATAGTGCCCGTAGGTTACATTTTTTATCAAACAGGAATAATAAACCATTTAAGAAATCTTGAGGTGATAGGTTGGATGAGTTTAATATTTGGAATATTTTTATATATAAGTGATAAAACAAAAATAAATAAAAGAATTGAAACAGAGTTTTCAAATAAATCTGCAATTATTATTGGCCTATTTCAGGTACTAGCATTAATACCTGGCGTAAGTAGATCTGGTATTACAATTACCTCGGGAAGATTATTAGGTTTTAATAGATTTGATTCTGCTAAAATTTCATTTTTTTTATCGATACCAACATTATTTGCCGCAAGTCTTTTAGGGGTTTACAATATTTATAAAGAAGGAAGTCCAGAACTAAACTTTTTAGCTATTATAGCAGTAATATTTTCTTTTGCTTTTTCTTATTTAACGATTGTTATTTTCTTAAATTTTATTAAAAAATTTAGCTTAAAAATATTTGTAATTTATCGAGTAATTATTTCTATACTAATACTTTCTATTGTATATTTATAATTTTTTTTCATAAATAGGAGCAAGTTGAGATAATAAAATACCTCCAAGAATTAGTGAGCATCCAATAATATTATTTAATCCTAAAATTTGGTTTAGAATAACCCAGGCAGCGATCGCTGCAACAACTCCTTCGAGTGACATGACAATTGCAGCAGGAGCAGCAGAAATATTTCTTTGTCCAAAAATTTGTAAAGCAAATGCAGCGCCACCTGATAAAATTCCTGCGTATAAAATTTCTATCGTTTCTAATTTAATCATAGAAAAATCAAACTCTTCGAATATTATTACCAATATAAAAGATAAAACTGCTACTATTAAATTTTGTACTAACGCAATAAAAAAAGGCATATCAAATTCTATTATTATTTTTCCTATATAAATAATATGCAATGCCCAAAATAAAGCTCCGATAAGCACTAAAGTATCTCCAAGCCGAATATTTGCATTACTAATATCACTTAAAAAATAACCACCAACTACACATGCAAATACCGATGGCCATATTGACCAATGAATTTTTTCAGAAAACAGAAGAAAAGTAATTACTGGAACCATTAGTACATAAAAAATAGTAAAGAATGCAGCATTTGCTACATCTGTATAAAGCAATGCAACCTGTTGAAAAATGCACCCTAAAAACAAAAAGATGCCTACAGGTAAAATTAGTTTTAAAAAATCTTTTGTTTTATTTTTAATTTGATGATTAATTATTTTTCTTTCAAAGAAAAAAACAAAAGGAGTAACTGCTAAAAAACCTACAAAAAATCTAACTGAATTAAAGGTAAAGGGTCCTATATTATCCATGCCTGTATCTTGAGCTATAAAAGTTGTTCCCCATATTAAAGTACAAACAACTAAGCAAATAAACGATATTATTTTTTTCATAAAGTATGATCTAGACCGCTAATTTGTATGCAAAATCTTTTCCAAGACTTTCTTTTAGATGTACACAAAAACGAGCGCCTTCGGCACCATCAATCACTCTGTGGTCGTAGGATAATGATATAGGAAGCATAATTCTATTTTCATACTTATTTCCCTTTAATACCTGTTTAGTTTCAGCCCTGCCAACCCCAAGAATAGCTACTTCGGGTTGATTAATAATTGGGGTAAAAAAACTTCCTCCGATACTGCCTAAACTTGAAATTGTCATTGAACCACCAAAAAATTCTTTTTTTGGGATTTTTAGTTCTATACAAAGTTTAGTAATTTTTTTTAGCTCTTTTCCAAGTTCAGTAATATCTTTTTTATCCGCATCCCTAATCTTTGGAACCATCAAACCATGTGGAGTGTCTACTGCTATTCCTATATGAAAATATTTTTTGTAAATAAGATTTTCTTTTTTTAAGTCTAGAGATGAATTAAAATTTGGATATTCTTTTAATGCTTTAACTATTGCTCTAATAATAAATGCGAGAGGGGTTATAGAAATTTTTTCACCCGTATATAAATCCCTTAGAGATTTTCTAAATTGCTCCATTTCAGTAATATCTACTTCGTCATGTTGTGTAACATGCGGTATCTCATTCCATGATTTTTCTAGGTGTGGGCCAGCTATTTTTTTAACTCTGGGAATAGGTTTTACATCAATTTTTCCAAATTCTGAATGGTCATATTCAATAGCTGCTGTTATCTTTTTTGTTTCAATTTTTCCTGAAATTGATTTTTTTATAAAAGATTTTACATCTTCTTCGGATACTCTTCCTTCTCTCTGCGATCCTTCAATTTCATATATATCGGCACCAAACTCTCTTGCCAGTTTTCTTACTTTAGGACTTGCACTAATTATTTCTTTTTTTTCTGACATTTTTATAATTCTGTAGGGAAAGGTTTATCTTTATCAATATTATATTTTTTTATTGCTTTCACGGCATGTTCTGAGGAAATTAGTTGTTCTTTTGCTAACGCACTTAATGCATATGTAACTATATGTTCTTTATCAACTTCAAAAAATTTTCTTAATTTTTTTCTACTGTCACTTCTTCCATACCCATCAGTTCCAAATGAATAAAATGGTTTTGAAAGATAAGGTCTTATTTGGTCCGCATAACTTCTCATATAATCGGAGGCAGCTATAATTGG
>MDSW01005170.1_pt1 | contig 10922 bp, 10 predicted proteins | sample 811171 | NCBI WGS metagenome assembly MDSW01 (sample SAMN05326641, study PRJNA326480) | marine metagenome | isolation source: seawater | place: Atlantic Ocean: North West | collected 2012 | reverse complement strand
GTGTAATCTATATTCATCGAATCAATTTGATTATCAATCTTGTGTTTGTTATTTACAAGTAAATTTTATGAACCAAATTTATCTTTTTATTGAATTAACAAGGTTAAAAAAACCAATTGGCTTTATGCTTTTATTTTGGCCATGCTCTTGGGGTTTGATAATAGCCTATGATTTCTCAGGAGAAAAAATATCATTTCTCCTTTACCTGTCTTTATTTTTTCTAGGTGCAGTTTTAATGAGATCTGCAGGTTGTATTATAAATGATATTGCAGATAGAAATTTTGATAATAAAGTTCAAAGAACAAAAGATAGACCAATTGCTTCAGGTAAAATTTCTGTTTTTCGAGGATTTTTATATTCAGGAATACTCTGCTTTATAGCTCTTATAGTTTTATTGCAATTTAATTACTTTACAATCCTATTGGCGCTAGGATCTATGCCCTTGGCTTTCATTTATCCGTTAATGAAAAGATACACATATTGGCCTCAACTCTTTTTAGGTATTACTTTTAATTATGGGCTTATTTTAGGATGGACTGCAATAAATGAACAAATAGATATTATACCTATTATATTTTACTCAGGAGCCATATTTTGGACATTAGGTTACGACACTATATATGGATATCAGGATATAAAAGATGATGAAATTATTGGACTAAAGTCAACATCAATTAAATTTAAAAATAATCCAATTAAATTTATAACACTATGCTATTTTATTTTTTTAATAAATCTTTTAATCACAGGAATACTATTGAAATTAGGTAGTTTTTTTTATTTAGTATTCGTATTAATTATATTGCAGATGACTTTTTTTCAACTTAAACAAATTAAAATAGAAGACAATGCTCGATGTTTAAAAATATTTAAATCAAATAATTTTTTAGGTTTATTAGTTTTTATAAGTTTATTAATTGGCAAAATATAAAATGACGAGCGATATTCAAATTTTAAAAAGACTATACAATGATTATACTAAAAAATATGTAAAAAAAATTATTCTTTCTGTTTTTTTTACAATGTTATTAGCTGGTAGTACATCTTCGGTAGCGTATTTATTAGATCCTGCAATTAAACAATTATTTATTGAACAAAAAAAAAATTTAATTTTAGTTATACCTGGCTTAATTGTCTTAGCTTTTGTTGTAAAAGGTGCATCTTTATACATCGCAAAAGTTATAATGATTGGAGTTTCAGTCGATGTCACTAGAGATATACAAATTGATGCATTTAAATCATTATTAAATGCAGATACGAAATTAATTGAAAGTAAACATTCTGGAAAATTCATAAGTAATTTAACTAATGATGTTGGAATGATTACAAATCTTGTTAGCACAGTGATTTTAAATTTATTTAAAGACTCTCTCACTTTAATTGGATTATTATGCGTAATGTTTTATCAAAATTGGAAATTATCGCTATTTGCAATAATAATGATACCGATAGCATCTCTTGCAGCAAAATCTCTTGGAAAAAGGATAGGTAAAGTCACTCAACAACAAATGGAACATGCTGGGGCACTTAAGTCATATTTGATGGAAATTTTTAAAAATCATAAACTAACAAAAATTTTTCAAAAAGAGAATTTTGAAAAAAAAAGAGCTGCCGAATTAATTGAAAAAGCAAAAGAGACATCAAAAAAAATAACAGTAGTATTTGTTAGAGCTTCTCCAATAATGGAAATTCTTACTGGAGTAATGATTGCTTTGTTAATCTATATTTCTGCAATATTGATTTCTAGAAATGAATTAGAAGTAAGTAATTTTTTCTCTTTTTTAGCTGCAATGATGTTGGCTTATCAACCAGTTAGGTCTTTAGCAACACTAAATATTGCAATCAGACAAGGTTTGGCAGGTGCCAAGAATGTGCTTCCAATAATTGATTACATTCCAGGAGTTAAAGATAAGGATAACTCAAAAAAATTAAAAGTTGATAATGGAGAAATAATTTTTGAAAATATTAACTTTAATTACTCTAAAAAAGAATCAAGAATTTTAGAGTCTATAGATCTCAACATGCCTGGTAAGAAAATGACTGCATTAGTTGGTCATAGTGGTGCTGGAAAATCTACAATATTGAATCTCATACCAAGATTTTATGATGCAGACTCGGGTGATATAAAAATTGATGATCAATCAATATATGACTCATCAATTTATTCTTTAAGAGAAAATATTTCTTTAGTGAGCCAGGATACAACTTTATTTGATGACACAATCTTTAATAATATTTCATATGCAAATAAAGAGGCATCAATAGATGATGTAAAACTCGCGGCAAAATACTCTTTTGCAAATGAATTCATTGAAAAATTACCCAACAAATACGAAACTTTAATTGGTGAAAATGGTATTCGGCTTTCAGGTGGAGAAAAGCAAAGATTATCCATAGCCCGAGCGATTTTAAAAGAGAGTCCTATTATATTACTTGATGAGGCGACATCTTCTTTGGACTCTGATACCGAGAGTAAAATACAAAAAGCAATAAATTTTCTTACAAAAGGGAGGACCACAATTGTTATTGCTCATAGACTTTCAACAATATTAAATTCTGATATGATATATGTAATAGATAAAGGCAGAGTAATAGACCATGGAAAACATGACGAATTGCTTAATACATGTTCAACTTACAAAAATTTTTATGAAAAACAGTTAAAAAGATCTTAATGATTTTTTTTTACAGGACTCTAATTAATTTAATATTAATTTTATCTCCGTTGATAGTTTTAATAAGATTATTTAAGGGTAAAGAAGATTTTTTTAGATTTAAAGAAAAATTTGGTTTTTTCAAAAAAAATAAATCTAAAGGAAAACTAGTTTGGTTTCATGGAGCCAGTGTAGGCGAATTTCAAAGTATAGTTCCTATGCTAGAGAAATTTGAAAAATCAAAAGAAATTAGTAAAATTTTAGTCACATCTAATACATTAAGTTCATCTAAAATAATTTCTAAAATTAGACTTAAAAAAGTCATACATCAATTTTTTCCTCTTGATAATGATTTAATTGTAAAAAAATTTGTAAATCATTGGAAGCCATCTGTTGCTATTTTTGTTGATTCTGAAATTTGGCCAAATATGTTAATAAATTTAAATAAAAAAAATATTCCATCTATTCTTGTAAACGCAAGGATTACAAAAAAGTCATTCAAAAGATGGAGAAAATTAGGAAATTTTTCTTATTTTATTTTTAATAAATTAAATCTTTGTTTATGCTCAAATAAAGAGTCAATTAATTATTTAAAAAAACTAGGGGCAAAAAATATAAAGTATTTTGGTAATTTAAAATATTCTCAATCAGAGAATGTAAAAATTGAAATTAACAATCAAACTAAAAAACTCATTCAAAATAGAACTTCATGGTGTGCTTCTAGCACTCATAATACTGAAGAAAAATTTGTAGGACTTATTCATAATAAATTGAAGAAAAAATATAAAGACCTTTTGACAGTAATTATCCCAAGACACATAGATAGAAAGAAGCAAATCAAAGATCAGTTATCCGATTTAGGTTTAAAAGTTCATTTGCATGAGCCAAAAACTAAAATTAATAAAAATACAGATATTTACTTAGTTAATTCATTTGGTAAAACAAAATCATTTTACTCTGTGATAAAACACGTATTCTTAGGGGGCTCTCTTATTGAACATGGAGGACAAAATCCTTTGGAAGCTGTAAGATACAACTGTAATATTTTACATGGACCCAATGTATTTAATTTTGATGAAATATACAAATTTTTAAATAAGAAAAAAATTTCGAAAAAAATTTATAACTTAAGTCAAGCTTCAAATATTTTAGATAAGCTATTTAAATCTAAATCATCAAAAAAAAATATTAAAAATAAAATTAAAGTTATTGGCAATAAGATTTTAAAAAAGAATATGCAAGAGATAAACTTAATATTAAAAAAATATGAAACTTAAAAAACCGTTATTTTGGGATTTATCAAAGCCTAATTTCATTACCTATTTATTAATTCCTTTTACTATTTTCATAGTTGTAAAAAATTTTTTGATCAAATTTTTAAGAAAAAAAAAATTCCCTAAAATAAAAACTATTTGTGTAGGGAATATTTATCTAGGAGGCACTGGAAAGACTCCACTTGTAATTAAGATTTATGAAATCATAAAAAAATTGGATAAAAAAGTAGCTACAGTAAAAAAAGATTATTCTGATCAGAAAGATGAACAACTTATATTAAAAAGAAAAACATCATTAATTATTTCAAATACTAGAAAAGATGCAGTTTTGAAAGGTTTAAGCGAAAATTATGATTTTCTTATATTTGATGATGGTCTACAGGATTCAAAAATTGATTACGATCTTAAATTAGTTTGTTTCAAAACAAAAAATTGGATTGGAAATGGACAACTTATTCCTGCTGGACCGTTAAGAGAAAAAATCTCTAGTTTAAAAAAGTATGATGCAGTAATTTTAAATGGTAAGTCGAAAAACTTAGAAAATATTAAAATTCAAATATTAAAGATAAATCCTAATATCAAAATTATCTGTACCTATTATAGAATATTGAATATTGATAAGTTTAACTTGAAATCAAAATACTTAATATTCTCAGGAATAGGTAATCCAAAGGATTTTAAAAATACTTTAATAGAAAATAAATTTAATGTTGAAGATGAAGTAATATTTTCTGATCATTATGAATATAAATTGAGTGATTTTGAAAGAATTTATAAAAAAGCTGAGAGTAAAGCTTTAGAAATAATTACTACAGAAAAAGACTATATGAAAATCCCTGAAAAATATAAAAACAAAATAAAATTTATTAATATTGAACCAATTATAGATAATGAAGAAGAGTTACTTAATTTAGTGAACAATTGATATGAAGCTAATTAAATATTTTTTACAATTCATATTTATTATTTTATTTTTTATCATTTTTAAAATAATGGGCTTAAAACTATCTAGAGTTTTAGGTAGTAAAATTTTTTTAATGTTTGGTCCATTTTTCAGGTCAAAAAAAATTATTGAACAAAATCTTTTAAATGCATTTTCAAATAAAGATGAGATATCAAGAAAAGTTATTATCAAAAATATGTGGAAAAGTTACGGAAAAATTTTAGCTGAGTATGTATTCATGAAATATTTTAGAGAAAACAAATCTGAAGATTTAATTGAAGTAAAAGGTCAAGAAATTTTGAATAAAGTAAAAGAGACCAAAGAACCAGTAATATTTATATCCGGCCACTTTGATAATTTTGAGTTAATGGCTATGCACATAGAAAAGTCTGGAGTTAACCTTGCTGCAATCTATAGACCTCTTAATAATTATTTTTTAAATCCAATAATGGAAAATATTAGAAAAAAATATATTTGTCACAAACAAATAAAAAAAGGAATTTCAGGCACAAAAGAAATCTTAAAACATTATAAATCTGGAACATCAGTAGCTTTGATGATTGATCAAAGAGTTTCGCAGGGCATTAGATCTCTATTCTTTAAAAAAGAAGCCTTAACAACAACTATACCAGCCCAGTTTGTTAAAAAATTTAATTGTAATATTATTCCAATTTATATTGAGCGAAAACCTAATGAAAAATTCATGCTAGAAGTTATGAAACCATTAAATTTTGAAAATGATCAATCTATTGAAAATATAACTTTAAAATTGAATCAAACATTAGAAAAAATGATTGCTAGAAATCCTCATCAATGGATTTGGTCTCATAATAGATGGAAGTAGCTTAGTCATTTTCTCTTTTTATTCCAGCTTCTATATAAGAAAAATATGCTTCTTGAGTTTCTACATTCCAATAAGTTAAATTTTCTAATAAAATTTTTTTTCCGGAGATTGCGCAAATGACGTGATCTCCATCTTGAATAACTTCAAAATTATTTGGTAAATATTTGATTTTTGCTAATTTTTTAAACATTTTTAGTTTATATATCATTATATGAAAGTTGGGATAATTGGTAGTGGTGGACGTGAACATGCCTTATGTTGCTCATTAAAAAAGTCAAATAATATAGAGGAAATTTACTGTTTTCCAGGTAATGCTGGTACAAATTCAATCGCTAAAAATATAGACATGGATTTAAAAAATTTTGAAAAATTAAAAGATTATATAATAAAAAATAAAATAGATTTTATAATTATTGGACCAGAAAAACCATTGGTAGATGGAATCGTTGATTTTTTAGAAAAATTTAATATTAAAGTCTTTGGACCAAATAGAATAGCTTCTCAGCTTGAAGGTTCAAAAATATTCACGAAAAAGCTTTGTGAAAAATACAAAATACCTACGGCTAAATTTGGAATTTTTTCTAGTATTAAGCCAGCTCTTTCCTTTCTTAAAAATAGTAATTATCCAATTGTAATTAAGGCTGACGGTTTAGCTGCAGGAAAAGGTGTATATATTTCTGAAAATTATTCAGAAGCCTATGTGGCTGTAAAAGAAATATTTAATGGTAAATTTGGTAAAGCAGAAAATTTACTTATTGAAGAATATTTAGATGGAGAAGAGATGAGTTTTTTTATCATTTCTGATGGTAAAAATTATAAAATGTTTGGAACAGCTCAAGATCATAAAAGAGTTTTTGAGGGAGATAGAGGAAAAAATACAGGTGGAATGGGTGCATATTCACCTTCAAGATTAGAAACAGATGAATTAAATCAAAAAATAATTAATAAAATTATTGAGCCAACGCTTAAAGGTTTAAAGGATATCAAATGTGAATATAAAGGTTTTTTGTATGCTGGATTAATGATTATAAATGGAGAACCATTTTTAATTGAGTACAACGTTAGAATGGGTGATCCTGAGTGTCAAACTTTATTACCAAAGCTAAAAACCGATTTTGCAATGATTATAAAAAAATGCTTTGAGCAAAAACTTGGTGACTTAAATATTGAATGGTACAAAGATAAATCAATTTGTATTGTATTATGTTCAAAAGGTTATCCTGACACTTATAAAAATAATATTGCGTTAAATTTAAAAAAAATAGATTTAAAAAAAAACCAGTTTATTTTTCATGCTGGTACAAAAATACTTAAAAATGAAATTGTATCAAATGGTGGTAGAGTTCTAAATATTGTAACAATGTCAAATGATTTAAAATTAGCTAGGGAAAATTCAATTGAGCTTCTTAATAGAATTAATTGGAAAAATGGATTTTATAGAAAAGATATTGGTTATAGAGTAATTCAATGATGAGAGTGATATCAGGATCTTTTAGAGGGAAAAAAATTCTCACACCAAAAGATAAAAAAACTAGACCTTTGAAAGACCTAACTAAAGAATCAATTTTTAATATAATTAAACATTCAACTAAATTTAAAATTGACTTTAATAACTCATATATATTAGACTTATTTTCGGGTGTAGGTTCATTTGGAATTGAATGTTTATCTAGAGGAGTGAAAAAAGTTATTTTTATCGAAAACTATCCAAATGTTTTAACTTTACTAAAAAAAAATTTATCAAATTTAAAATCAGTTCAAAATTTCAAGATAATTGAAAAGGATATTTATAAAGATGAAACATTTCAAAGTTTAAATAATAACTTTGATATTATTTTTTTAGATCCGCCTTACAAAGATAAAAAAATAGAGGATTTACTTATTAAAATTAAATCTCATAATATTCTTAAAAAAAATGGAATAATTATTCTACATAGACATAAAAATGAAAAAGATAATTATCCAACGTGCCTCAACCTTATTGAGAAAAAAATTTATGGAATATCTAAGATAATATTTTTATCTTTTCTTAACTAATAATTTATTTGTCTCCTTTTTAATTAATTCTACAGCTGGTTGATCAAAAGGATTTACTCCTAATAATTTACCTAACAAGATTGTTTCCAAAATGAAAAAACAAAATAATTCTCCTAAAGCTCTTTCATCTCTTTTAATAATTTCAAAGCTTCTAAAAGGAATATTTTTTTTATTGAAAACATTTTCTGTAGCTTGTTTTTGAGCATATAAAATATCTGAAACTTTTTTATTTTTTAGGTATTCATGTGAGGATAAAATTAAATTATTTTTAACTTTTTCTACTTTATCTCCATGAACATAAAAAAAAGTATAAAAATTGTTTTGTGATCCATCTAAATAAAGTTGCATTACACTATGATTATCTCTGGGCATTGTAGATATGACTGGTAACAAGCCTTTATTTTTCTTACCTAAACTCTCAGCAACTAGTTGCTGATACCAATTAAATAAGTTATTAGATTTTTCATCATAATTTATTATTACAGAATTAAACTTTTTTTGATTTAATAAAACAAAAGTGGAAGCAACATTTTTTACTAAAGAGTTAAAAAAAAGTTTATTTTTGATTAAAGAATTAAATTGTTTAAATTGACTTGAATTTAAACCCATTAATTCTGCAGGCAACATACCAACTTCTGATAAAACAGAAAATCTGCCACCAATAAAATTATTATGATGAATTATTTCTCCTTTTAATTTTTTTGCTAACAGTTGCAGATAGCTTTTTTTATTCTCAGTAATAAAAATATTGTTATCATTTTTCTTAATTAAAATATTTAGATTAATTATTGTCTCAATAGTGTTTCCAGATTTAGAAACTATCAAATTTGTAAATTTTATTTTTTCTTTCTCTTGCTTATTTATAAGATTATTAATAAATAAAATTTTTTTATTTATTTTATGTTTTAAAAAATCATAAATTGCTTGAGTGCCAAGAATTGAGCCACCCATCCCAATAATTCTATAATTTTTAAAGCTTTTATATTTTTTTAACTGTTTTTTTGTAAAATTATAAGAATAGTTTTTACCCAAAGATTTTAAAATTTCAGATTTTTCATTTAATACCTTTTTAAAAATTTTTATAATTTTCTTATTTTTATCTTTAATAATTTTTTTATTTTCAAATTTTTTTGATAAAAAAAATTTTATTAACATTTAAATTAATTAATTTTTTCTAGTACTGATTTCCCTATATCTGATTTCTTTGTGTTTGTTTCAACACTTTTATTTTCAGATTTTTTAATAATATTTTCAATTTCTTCCTCAACTTTATTTTCTGAATTATTAGATTTAGATTGAAAATCTTCAGGGACAGGTAATTGATCATAATCTGGAGGCATAACTAATGGATTTTTCTTTTCAACTAAAAATTCATCTGAATTATCTTGTTTTTTTAATGAAAATCCATCTCTTGCAGTCTCACATGCTGTAACTAAAAAAGCAAAAAAGAGATATATGATAAATTTCTTCATTTTTTTTTTTTAAAAATTTCCAATATAATTAATATTATAACACCTAAACTAATAAATATATCTGCAAAATTAAATATAAACCAATGGAAATTGTTTATGTGCAAATCTATAAAATCAATTACTGATGAATAATATAGCCTATCAAATATATTCCCTAAAGATCCGCCAAAAATTAATGAAAAGCTAATTTTTTCAACTCCTTTAGATTTAAAAGCTAAGATTAAAACAATTAAGGTAATTAAAATTATGATTAATGAAATAATATTATAATAAATTTGCTCATTAAATGAGAAAAGACCAAAAGCAATACCTTTATTAAAAATTAAACTAAAGTTAAGAAAAGAAGTAACAGCAAAACTATCTATACTTTCTGAGTTAAATATTTTTAATATATAATATTTACTAAACCTATCTAAAAAAAATGTTACAAAAGATATATAAAAGATAATTATATTTTTTTTTAACATTGACACTTATCCATGTCTTAAACACGGTTTTGTACTTATTTTCCAACATACAGGACATTTATTTCCTTTGGCTTGAGTTGTCTCAATCTTAATTTTATCTTGATTATATTCTTCAATTTCTGCTATTGAGGTGATACATAACTCTGCAAAATCTATATCTTTATAAATATTATATTTATCTTTATTAAGTTTAATATTTATTGAGGCTTCTAAACTTGATCCAATTATTTTTTCTGCTCTTTTTTCCTCTATACTAAGATTACAAGCATCTCTTATCTTTATTAGCCCTAACCATTTGGAATTTAAATCATTATTTTTGAAGCTCATTGGAAAATTTATAAATTTTTCTAAATGAATACTTTTTTTACTGCCAATAATTTTATAAATTTCCTCAGTTGTAAAAGATAAAATTGGCGCAAACCATCTTAACAATGAATTTAAAATAACCTTTAATATTAGTAATGTTAATTTTCTTTTTTTTGAGTCTTTAGAGTCACAATATAAACAATCTTTCCTTATATCAAAATAAAATGCTGAAAGATCAACTGTACAAAAATTTAATAATTCTTTGTATAGATTATGAAAATCATAGCTTTTAAAATATTTTTTAAAATTTTCATTTAATAAGTACATCTTATGGAGCATAAATTGCTCGAGTTCAGGAAGTTCAATTAAATTTATTTTATCTAAATCAACTTCATCATAGTCATCGTTAATATTCCCTAATAGATATCTAAATGTATTTCTGATTTTTCTATAAGACTCTGCATGTTGATCTAGTATAGAAAAGTCTATTCTTAAATCCTCTGCATAATTTGAAGAAGCTACCCAAATTCTTAAAATATCTGCACCATATTTTTTTAAAATATCTTCAGGCGCAATTACATTGCCTAGAGATTTAGACATTTTTAAACCTTTGCCATCAACAACAAAACCATGTGATAGAATAGATTCAAAAGGAGCTCTTCCCCTTGTTCCACAAGACTCTAATAATGAAGAATGAAACCAGCCTCTATGTTGATCAGATCCTTCTAAATACATTGAGGCTGGCCACTTCAGTTCATCTCTTTTTTCTAATACAAAGGAATGAGTGGAGCCACTATCAAACCAAACCTCAACAATATCGCTAAGTTTTTCATATTCCTCAGCTTTATATTTTTTTCCTAAAAATCTTTGAGGATCATCTGAAAACCAACAATCAGAGCCTTCTTTTTCGTAAATACTTGCTATG
>MDSW01068320.1_pt1 | contig 10923 bp, 13 predicted proteins | sample 811171 | NCBI WGS metagenome assembly MDSW01 (sample SAMN05326641, study PRJNA326480) | marine metagenome | isolation source: seawater | place: Atlantic Ocean: North West | collected 2012 | reverse complement strand
TTTAATATCTCATTATTATTTATTTTTTCTAAAAAATTACTGTTTGCGAGACCACTTATTTTAATTACTATAAAATCTATTTTTTTTTGTTTTGCAAATTGTATCATTAATTTTAACTCTTTTAAATAATTTTCAAAATCTTTTATATTCTGTTTGTTTTCTGAAACAAAATCTAGAGTTGTGTTTATTTTGTTTGATTTTAATTTACTTATACTGTTTTTTGTTTGATATATATTTTCTCCTCCACAAAACTGTTTGTAAACAGTTTTTTTTATAATGTATTTTAAAAAAGGAAATCTTATTTTAATAAATAATATCAATAAAAATGACATTACTTTAAATAAAGTTTTGTTTTTAATCATTTTAAATAAAAGTAAAGACTGTATTAGTTCAGATTTGCTTTTATTTTTTAAACTTTTATTTTCGTAAAAATCAATCATTTAATTTTTTTTGCTATCATCAAGCCATCTCTTATAGGTAAAAGTATGTTTTGGTAATTTGTTCTTTTGTTTATTGTGTTTGATAATTTTTTTATTCCTTTTGTGTCTTTATCTGAAATTGTTTTCAAAACTTTACCACTCCAAAGCATGTTATCAGATATTATATATCCACCAGTGTTTATTTTACCATCTATTAATTCAAAATATTTATCATAGTTTTTCTTATCTGCGTCTATAAAAACTAAATCAAATTTTTTATTTAAGTCAGGTATTATTTTTGTAGCACATCCTAAGTGAGATTTTATTTTGTTTTTGTGTTTTGACTTTTTAAAGTATTTACTAAAAAAGATTTGCAATTCTTCGTTTTTTTCTATTGTGTCTATTTCACCTTCTTTACGTAAGCCTTCACATAGGCACAGTGTGCCGTATCCAGTGAAAGTCCCAATTTCTAGTATGTTTTTTGGTTTTATCATTTGACTTATTAAGCTCAGAAATCTTCCTTGGAAGAATCCAGATATCATTCTAGGCTGTATAGTAGTCAGGTAAGTTTCTCTTTCTATTTCCTCAAGAATATCTTCTGTTTTTGTTGTCAAAGAGTTGCAGTATTCTTGTATTTTTTTATCTATAAAATCCATTTTTCGTTATATGTTTTTTTCAAATATATTTATTATAATAATTTATTAAAAAATAAGTATAAAAATATTATAGGTATTGATAACAATGAGCTGTCAAATCTATCTATCATGCCTCCATGAAGCCACATTACTTTTCCAGAATCTTTTACATTAGCTAGTCTTTTTATATATGAGAATAGTAAATCACCAGCATTTCCAAACAACCATATTATTGAGATTACAACAATATTGAAATTTGAAATAAAATTTTTTTGATCATGTGAAATTACTTCTAATCCAATAATCATTAAAATTAATGACCCTATGTATCCCTCTAATGTTTTATTAGGTGAAATTTTGTTAAATATTTTTTTTCTCCCTAATAATTTTCCAATTAAATATCCTCCCGAGTCATTTAGCCATATGGTTATAAACAACAAAAGTATTAAATCAGGTTTGTATTCTTTTTGGATTATGCTTATATCATAAATAGTATAAAAAAAGAATAAAACGTAACATATAAATGATGTTAATAATAATTTTTTATTTTTTGTTTTTATTTTATTTATTAGATTAAAAAACTCAATTATTATAAAAGCACTTATTGCAAATAACATGATTAAAAATAAAATAAGACTGTTTTTGGTAATTGTAATGAATAATATTGCTATTGATATGCTAAATATTATCCTTTGATAAGATAATTTGTTTTTATTCAAGTCTATATTTTTAATAATTTAATAATAGTATTAATCCTGATATTAGAATAAAAGAAGAAAAAAACATATTAGAAGAAACACCATCTACAAAAAACATAAAAAAAGATAACATACAAAAAATTACACCTACAATTGTATTCAGTGTTTTCCTTTTCTTAAGTTTTGGTCTTTTAACAACTGATTTTTTAATAAAATTTACAGCTTTTTCAAAATCTTTATTCAAAACATATAATTCTATTTTTTCTCCAGCAAAACTTATAGAGTTAAAAGAAGAATCCATTTTATTTAAAACATGACACTTTATGTCATTATTTTCTAGTGTTTTTTTTTTTAATTCAATATCAACAGGATTCTGGCTTGTAAATAATAATTTCCAATTATTCTTTTGATTCATCTGCTTTTCTTTTGCCAAATATTTTTTCTAAATCTTCTTTAAATAAAACTTCTTTTTTTAGAAGTAACTCAGATAGAGTGACTAAGTCTTTTTTATGTTTTGTTAGTATGTTTTTGGCTTTTTGATATGCTTTTTCTATTATCTTACTTACTTCCTCATCTATAATTTGAGCAGTTTTTTCACTGTAAGGTTTAGTGAAATTGTATTCAGATCTCCCAGAAGAATCATAAAAGCTTAAGTTGCCTATCTTCTTATTTAAACCATATACACTTACCATAGCGTAAGCTTGTTTTGTCACCTTTTCTAAATCATTTAATGCTCCTGTTGATATTTTACCAAACATTATTTCTTCAGCAGCTCTACCCCCTAAAGTTGCACATAATTCATCATCTATTTGCTCTGTGTTTGTTATTTGTCTTTCTTCTGGTAGATACCAAGCAGCTCCTAAAGATTTCCCTCTAGGAACTATTGTAACTTTAACTAAAGGAGAAGCATATTTTAACATCCAACTTACTATTGCATGTCCTGCTTCATGAAAAGCTATAACCTTTTTTTCATTTTTGCTTATTATTTTGTTTTTTTTCTCAAGTCCACCTATAACTCTGTCTACAGCATCTAAAAAATCTTGTTTTTGTATAATTTTTTTATTTTTTCTAGCAGCTATTAAGGCAGATTCATTACATACATTTGCGATATCTGCTCCAGAGAAACCAGGTGTTTGTTTTGATAAAAAATTAATATCAACACTTTTATCTGTTTTTAAAGGTTTCATATGTACTTTAAAAATAGCTTCTCTTTCTTTTAAGTCTGGTAAATCAACAAATATTTGTCTGTCAAATCTTCCGGGTCTTAGTAAGGCTTTATCTAGAACATCTACTCTGTTCGTAGCGGCTATAATAATCACGCCAGAATTTGATTCAAATCCATCCATTTCTGATAAAAGTTGATTTAGTGTGTTTTCTCTTTCATCATTTGATCCAGGTATATTTTGTTTTGCTCTAGATCTACCTATAGCGTCTATTTCATCAATAAATACAATACAAGGAGATTTCATTTTAGCTTGTTTAAATAAATCACGAACCCTTGAAGCACCTACTCCGACAAACATTTCAACAAAATCTGAACCTGATAAAGAGAAAAAAGGAACTTGAGCTTCTCCAGCCATAGCTTTAGCCATTAAAGTTTTACCAGTGCCAGGAGAACCTATTAGAAGAGCTCCTCTTGGTATTTTTCCACCTAAAGAAGTATATTTTTTTGGATTTTTCAAAAAGTTAATAATCTCTTGTACCTCTTCTTTTGCTTCATTTAATCCAGCAACATCTTTAAAAGTTATATTTACTTTATTTTTATCAAATAAAGATGCTTTTGATTTTCCAATGTTAAATATTTGAGAACCTGCTCCACTTCCTCCTCCGCTCATTTTTCGCATAATAAAAAGCCATATTCCAATCATTATTAAAAGAGGTATTATCCAAGAAAGTAATTCTCCAAAAACATCTTTTTTATTTATGTATTCAACGTTTATTTCATTGATATTTAGATTTTCACATGTTGTTCTAATTTCATTTTCAAAATTCTCAACGGAACCTATTATAAAATAATAATGAGGCCCTCTAATTTCTCCTCCTATAGGGTTCTTGTTGATGTTTTTGTAAACATCTTTGCTTTTTATGGCCTCTTGTTTTACATAAACATTAGCTTTTTCACGATTTATAATGACAATTTTTTCAATATCATTATTTTTTATCATGTTCTCTTTTACATTTTGCCAATTAGTTTTTTTACCATTGCTACTGTTATTACTAAATTGAACCCCTATAAAAAAGATTCCAATTAACAAGTAAATCCAATAGATATTGAATTTCATTTTGTTATTTGATTTTTGCTTACTCATATCAATATTCTGTTAAAATTGTATCATACCAAATATCTTCAATATTATATAATTTTCTAGTGTTTTTATGAAAAATATGTATTATTATATTAAAATAATCTAATAATATCCATGTTTTATTTTCTAATCCTTCTTTAGAGTTAGGTTTTATTTTGTTTTTAATTAATGTGTTTTCTATAATTGATTCTGATATAGAGTTCACGTGGGTTGTAGAATTACCTTCACATATAACAAAAAAATCATAATTTACATTGTGTTTTTTACTGAATTCTAAAGAAATAATATTTTCAGCTTTTTTATTTTTCATTCCTTCAATGATTGATTTTATTATTTTTTTTTCGTCTTTTTTTTGTACATTATTCATATTATAAAATTAACATAAAAATTGTTTATATATAGCTTAGTTTATGAACAAATTTTCAATATTTAAAAACGTAATTTATTGTGAAAATATTTCTTCTACAAATGATTATGCAAAACAATTAATAAAAGAAAACACAATAAAAGAAAATTGTGTTGTTTTTACTGAAAATCAATTAAAAGGTAGAGGTCGTTATAGTCATAGATGGTATTCGGAGAAAAACAAAAGTTTGACTTTTTCTTTTGTTTTATTTTTAAATCTAGATTTGAATAAAATAAAATATTTAGAAAGTATAGTTTTAAAAACAATTATTATTGCACTAAATAAAAAAGGAGTAAAAGCTGTTATTAAAAGACCAAATGATATATATTTTGAAGGAAGAAAAATAGGAGGTGTTTTGTTAGAAAATACATCCTACAATAATGTTGTGAAACATTCAATTATAGGTATAGGTTTAAATATTAATAATACAAAATATCCTTATTGGGTTCCAAAGCCAATTTCAGTAATGGAAATTTTAGGTAAAGAAATAAATATAGAGATTTTTTTTACAGATTTTTGTTTATTGTTTGAAGAACAAATTAAGTCTTTTTTTATCCAAAATTAATTGATTTCCAGTTTTCAATCAAGTTTACTTCTTCTTTTGTAATATAATTTTCATTAACGCCTATTTTTATAGTTGTTTCGAGATCTGTGAGAGACAAATAATTTAATTTATTTTCTTGCATGTTTTTTTTACTTATGTTAAATCCATAATCAAAAACAGATAATATTGACAAAACATTGCAATAATTCTCCCTTATTTGTAAAGCTCCTTTTATTGAGCTGCCACCTGTGCTGATTAAATCTTCAATTACTATAACATTCTGGTTGCTTTCCGTTTTGCCTTCTATTGAGTTTTTTCTTCCATGTGTTTTTGATGAAGGTCTTACGTATATTAGTGGAAGATTCATTTTGTCCGCAATTAAACTAGCTTGAGGTATTCCCCCTGTAGCTACTCCACAAATTATATTTGTTTCAGGGTATTTGTTTGCTATTATTTCACAAAAAATGTTTTTTATTTCGATTCGGTATTCTGTAAATGACAAAAGTATTCTATTGTCACAATATATAGGAGAAGTTATTCCAGAGCTCCAAGTAAATGGGTTTTTTGGATTTAAAATAATTGCTTTACTTTGTAATAAGAATTTAGATATTTTCTCAGCTGTTTTTTTATTATATAACACATTGACAAATGTATAAAGTTTTTTTTAATGATAATATTTTTTATGTGTCTAATGATTTAGATTCATATGATTTTACAAACATTTCAGACTTTATGTTATACTTAAAAAAGGATAAGCTAAAAAAAAAGAAATATAATATTATGGCAGAATCATTTGATTTTTTTTCTTCTCATTTTCATGAAATTGATGCGGCAGGAGGTTTAGTAGTTAATAATGATAAATTTTTATTTATATACAAAAACAATAAATGGGATTTACCTAAAGGTAAAATAGAGGAGAAAGAAAATTCAGAAAAAGCCGCATTAAGAGAAGTTTCAGAAGAAACAGGTTTGGTTAATATTCGTTTAAAAAAATTTTTAACAAAAACATTTCATATTTATTTTGACAAAATTTGGTTTCTTAAGACAACTTTTTGGTTTTTAATGGACACAGAAGATATTGATTTGATTCCTCAGAAAAATGAAGGAATAACAAATGCCCAGTGGTTTTATAAATCAGAAATAGAACAAGTTTTTAAAAATTCTTATTTAAACATAAGATGTGTTGTTGGTGATTTTTCAAGAAGATGATCTTATTTTAGATTTATCTTTATCAGACATAAAATATATTGTTTCTATGTTTTTGTTAATTGACTGATTTACATTGTATATATATTTTTCAAATTCAAAGTCTTCTTTATCTCTTAATCCTCTAATCATAAATTGTATTTTGTGTTTTATGCAAAAATCAATAGTTAAGCCTTCATATGATGATATTTTAATATTCTTTATGTTTTTTGTTTTTCTTTCGATAATTTTCTTTCTTTCTTCCAGCTTAAGCATTTTTTTTTCATCTTTATTTTCGTTTATCCCAATTCCTATATACACAAAATCAACAACTTCAAGAGATTTTTTTAAAATATGTAAATGTCCATTTGTGAAAGGAGAAAAAGAACCAGGAAATAATGCTATTTTTTTCATTTTATCTTATTAGTTTTCAAAAAAACTAAAATGTACTTTTCCGTACTTTCTTGTTTCTTTGTGTTTTTCAAAAGAACTAAAATTATAACTATCAGCATGTTCTATTATCAGCATACCTCCATCAATTAAGATTTTTTTTTTAAATATTATTTCATGTATTAGATTTGTTTTTTTGAATTTATAGGGAGGATCAGCAAAAATAATATCAAATTGTAGTTTTGTTTTTTGTAAAAACTTTATTATTTCACATTCTATAATATTTGGTTTTATTTTCATTATTTCAGCTTGTTTTTTCATAAAATTAACACATTTACTATTAAAGTCTACAGATGTTACAGACAAAGCTCCTCTAGAACAAAACTCATAACTTATATTACCACTTCCAGCACACAAATCAAGTATTTTCTTTGTTTTCAAATTATATTGATTTGTGATTATGTTAAACAAAGCTTCTTTTGCAAAATCTGTTGTTGGTCTTATTTGTATTTTTTTATCAAATTGAATATTTCTTCTTTTTAAAAAACCGTCAATTATTCTCATTTTTTTAGTTTAAAATATTATAAAAGTTATGTTCATTTATGTTTTGAAAGAAGAAAGGTATTTCTATTTTATTATTCAGTTTTATAAAGTTAATATTTTTGAAATATTTTTTTATCAGATTAGTTTTATTTGATGTTGCTTCTATTTTACCACTTAGATTAATTATGCATTCTTTTTGTTTGATTTTTAATTTTTTAGACACATATAAAAAATAAAATAAGAAATCTTCATCTTTTATATAATCGAAGTAGTTGTACAGTTGTAAATTGTCTTTTTCAAATAATATTATTTGAAAATTTGTTTCATTTATGTTTATTAATATATTTTGATTTTCTGAATTATCTAATGAGTTTGAAAATGAATTTATTAGATTAATACTTGCGTGAGTTATTTGTGCTTTCGGAAAAAAATCTAATATAATTCTTTTTAAATCTTTGTTAATTGAGAATATGCTTGTGGCGTTTATAGACTTTGTATTTTTAAATATTATTTCTTGATTTTTGTTTTTCTCAAAACAGAAATTGTAATATTCTTTATATTTCTTGATGTCAAATAAATTATTTGGTACAATTGTGAATAAATCGTCATTTAATATTAATTTACATTTTCTTGTTCTTTTTTTTAGAAATTTATTTGATAATATTATTTTTTCAATTTTATTTATTTTTTCTTTTTCTGTTTCTGATTTAATTGGGTGTTTTTCTAATCTTACTAACTCGTAATTTTCGTTTATTAATGCAAATGAAAAATCATCTTTATTGATTTCAATGCACAATTCAAAATATTTAATGTTCTTTATTAAGGATAGATTGTCTATGCCAAATACTTCTTTTTTATTCCCCCCAATTTCCATCAAGAGTTACTTCTTTTAGAGACCCTATCATTATTGAATCTTCAGGGCTTACTCCTTTGTTTTTTAAAGATATCCCATTGTAAACGTCTTTTTTTACAGCAGCTACTAATAATACAGGGACAAAAGATGATCCTTTTTTTATTTTTTTAGTTTTAACATAAAATTCTTTTTTTACTTCATCATTTATTTTATAGTTGTTGTATACTGGTATATACTTTAAGTTTTTTAAATCAAGAGGAAATCTTGGGTCTCTTTCTTTCATATATTCTTCTGATAATATTGTTTCTTTTACGTTTATTTTTAATGTATCTTTTTTTAAAAAGATCGTGTCAATACCTTTTTTAATATATTTTGAATGTTTATAGTTATTAAGTTTCATTAATTGCTCTTCGAAATTTAAATTTTCAAATTCTTTTTTGTATATATTTTTTGCTTTGTCCTTTGCCCTAGATGATTTTTCTTTTTCCTTCCTATAGTATTGATCTAATACTTTTTTTGTTAAGTAGTTTATAATATATAGTTTTTGTTCTTGTTTGTCTCTAATGTTAGGTGGGTTTCCAGTAACTTTTATCACATCTAAATCTTCATTAATAAAATCAGATAAATTTTGTATTTTTTCAGAATAATAATTGTATTTTCTTTTGTACGCAATTTGCAGTTTTCTTATATCTCTCAATCTTTGTTTAACAGCATCTTCTCTGAATTTAGATTCTTTTTCAAATTGAATCTGATCATTAATTGATTTAAATATTCCAAATGACAAAATAAGTATTGCTATAGGTAGTATATATTTTAATTTCTCTATCATTGTAAATTAATTATAAATTTAATTTTTTTTTCAAATTATTGTCTAAAGCGTTTAAAAAATCTTCTGTATTAACATAGTCTTCTGTAGTTATTGATTTCTTTTTAACACAAAGAGCTAAATCTTTGGTCATTATTCCGCTTTCAACAGTATCTACACATACTTTCTCAAGTGTAGAGCAGAAATTAATTAGTTCTTCGTTGTTATCTAACTTTCCTCTAAAAGATAATCCTCTTGTCCATGCAAAAATAGATGCAATAGGGTTTGTTGATGTTTTTTCCCCCTTTTGGTGCATTCTATAATGTCGAGTTACTGTTCCATGAGCAGCTTCCGCTTCCATTGTTTTTCCATCAGGTGTTACTAATACAGATGTCATAAGACCTAAAGAGCCAAATCCTTGAGCTACTGTATCTGATTGCACATCTCCATCATAATTCTTACAAGCCCAAACAAAACCACCTTCCCATTTTAACGCAGAAGCAACCATATCGTCTATTAGTCTGTGTTCATATATTATATTGTTCTTTTCGAATATTTCTTTAAATTCATTTAAGTAAACTTCTTCAAATATATCTTTAAATCTTCCATCGTAAGCTTTCAGTATGGTATTTTTAGTTGACAGGAACAAAGGCCATTTTTTGAATAAAGCTTGATTAAAGCAAGCTCTAGCAAAACCGTAAATAGACTCTTCTGTATTATACATACTCATTATAACACCACCTTCACCTTTAAAATCATATACTTCCCAGCTTTGTTCATCTCCGTCTTCAGGTATAAATTTCATAATCACTTTCCCTTTTCCTTTTACTACAGAATCCGTTGCTTTGTATTGATCTCCAAAAGCATGTCTTCCTATGCATATTGGTTTTTCCCAATTTGAAACAAGTCTAGGTATGTTATTACAAATTATAGGTTCTCTAAAAACTGTTCCTCCAATTATATTTCTTATAGTGCCGTTTGGAGATTTCCACATTTTTTTTAGATTAAATTCTTTGACCCTTTCTTCGTCAGGTGTAATTGTTGCACATTTTATTCCGACATTATATTTTTTTATTGCGTCAGCCGCATCTATTGTTATTTGGTCATTTGTTTCGTCTCTTCTTTCTATTCCTAAATCAAAATATTTTATTTCCAAATCAATATATGGTAATATTAATCTATCTTTAATGAATTGCCATATTATTCTTGTCATTTCATCCCCGTCTAGTTCAACTACAGGGTTTGCTACTTTTATTTTATTCATGTTTTAAAATTATTTAATATCCAAAAATATCGTTTAATGTTAAAAATTCAATTTCACCATACTTTTTTATTTTTTCTAAATCTAATGCCTCTTTATTCCCTAAAATCATAATTGTGTAATTATCATTTTTAATATAGTTTTTATGGAATTTAACTAAATCATTCATTTGAAAACTTTTTGCTCCGTTGTATATGTCTTTTCTTATGTCATAATTAATACCCATTTTTTCTGCTTTTAAATATTGGTTAATTACTTTTGATTTTGTTATTCTTTCTGTGTTTGTTTTTTGTATGATACCGTTTCTAGCATTTTCCATATTTATTTTCGCTTCTGGCATTTCATTTAAAAGATCAAACATTCCTTGCATTCCTTCAGAAAGTTTATCAGCTTGAGTTCCTATATAAGAAAAGGAATAATGAGCGTTATCTTTTTCACTAGGAATTGTATAAGTGCTGTACACAGAGTAAGCTAAAGCTTTTGATTCTCTCATTTCCTGAAAAACTATAGAGCTCATGCCTCCTCCAAAATATTCGTTATGAAATTTCATTAAAGGTATTTCTTCAATTTGCAAGTTAGGTCCTTTTGCGAAAAATAAAACTTCAGCTTGTTTCATGTCGTAATCGACAATGAATATTTTATTTTTATTTATTTCTAACTCTTTAAAATTGTTTTCTTTTGAAACTTTATTTAAGTTTTGATTGTTAGTGTGTATCTCTGTTAATTTATTTTTAAGATTAGTTATTTCACAAGGACCATAGTAAGTTATTATATGGTCATTTGTAGTTAAATTTTTGATTATTTCTATTAAATCTTGTGATTTCAAATTCTGTATTTCAAGGTCAGACAGAACATTTGAAAAAGGAGACTCCTTTCCG
>MDSW01139999.1_pt1 | contig 10924 bp, 13 predicted proteins | sample 811171 | NCBI WGS metagenome assembly MDSW01 (sample SAMN05326641, study PRJNA326480) | marine metagenome | isolation source: seawater | place: Atlantic Ocean: North West | collected 2012 | reverse complement strand
GCTACAGGCCGTCAGCCCCGTAAGTGCGCTACTGAAGGTAAGGACAAGTGCAAGCGTGACTTCGTTCACTACCTGCGTCTGATCAACTACTGCTTGGTCACCGGCGGCACTGGCCCTCTGGATGAGCTGGCCATCAACGGTCAGAAAGAAGTTCTGAAGGCTCTCAGCATTGATGCTGGTACCTATGTTGCTGGTTTCGCTCACATCCGCTCACGCGGTTGTGCCCCTCGCGACATGAGCGCTCAGGCTCTGACCGCTTACAACCAACTGCTCGATTACGTCATCAACTCCCTGGGCTGATTCAGCTCAAGATTGATTGATACACTCGATCTGATTGCAGGGGGGTGGGCGATGCCCACCCCTTTTTTTAACCAATCCCACATCACCTTGGCTTTCTTCAGTACGACTGAATAGATTGGCTATGTGGTGAAATTGATTAGGCCTGCATCATTCGAGAGGATCCATCGTCTTTACCAATGCGTTGGTGACTGTACTGACCGTTGAACATAACGTTCGGGAACAGTGGCATATCAATCTTCAATCGAACACGATTGATCACTTATCACCACTGTTACCTTCCTCTCCAACAAGCTAAAAAGCGCCGAATCACTTTATGACCTGGCCAGCATGTTTGGGAGGCCACAACATCATCAATCTCAACCCAACTCCTCATCATGCTCAGCACGCAAACGAGCCCTGAAGGCCTAGCGGCTGCCAACCGCACCAAGCCAGCTTCTTATTCCACGTCCAACAAAGCTGGTAAAAACACTGTTCACCGCACCGTGCCTGGTGCGATTGCTGATTTCAAGCGCAATACATGTGCTTCGATGGGCATCGGAATTGGTCCTCGTCTCTACAGCGAATGCCCCTTTGCGGTGACATTCGACGAGTATCATCCTGGAAGTAGCGAAGCCCTTGAGCGCACAATCGTTGCTGCCTATCGCCAGGTCTTCGGTAATCTCCCTCCCACAGAAAACGAGCGCTGCACTTCGCTCGAGGCGAGGCTCATGAATGGTGAGATTACTGTCCGTGACTTCGTCAATGGTCTAGCAAAGTCTCCCTTCTACAAAGACAATTTTTTCCATTCTGTCGCTCCTCAGCGTGGAATTGAACTGAATTTCAAGCATCTGCTCGGACGTGCACCTCTCGATCAAGCTGAAGTTCAGGAAAGCATCAAGCTTCAAGCAGAGGAAGGGTTTGACGCGCTGATCGATAGCCTGACCGATTGTGCAGAGTACACCGAAGTCTTTGGTTCGGATATCGTTCCATACAACAGAACGACTGATGCCTATGCAGGAATGGTGACCTTATCCTTCAATTTAATGAGGGAATTAGGCGGTACCAAAGTCGCCGTTAGCGACAATGCTCAAGGCAAGAAGAGCAGAACTGTCTATCCATTGGCAACCGCAGCTGCGACTGCAATGAAGCCAGTGAGCTTCACCTATATCGCCACCTCGAGGATTATGCCCAAACTGCCCGAGCAGAAGTACACCGGCCATAATCCTCCTAAGCTGACCGATTATGTTCCTTTCCGCCCCTTCGGAATTCATTTCTGATCACTTAATTACCCAAAAAGGATTAACTTTCTGAGCAAAAGTTTGATCCTTTTTCTACTCCCGTTTAAAAACGGGAGTATTTTTTTGTTTTTAGAAACAAAATTAACGGATAAGCTGCTGCAATGGGTGAGTTGACAACCGCATCTGCTCTCAACAGTCTATTTGAGCGTGCTTAGGGGGTGATACAGGTCAGCATCGATTAGATTTAGAAAACGCATATCTAGCTCCGACAGTGATCCAAGAATCCCCTGACGAATCATCAATCAGCGATAGCAAGCTCACAGACGAAGAAGCGCTTCATCTTGCTGGTGAGCTGAGCCTAAAATTAAACGAGGGAGAGATTCCAGGTGCAGATGCCGAATCAATCAAACGCATGGTGGCAGGACTCGGCGATCAACGGGGGGCTCTGCGTCTTACTTTTGCCAAAAGTCTTGGCGCTGTTGGAGATGCAGCTCTTCCTATTCTTTGTCATGCACTGCGCCATCATAACAACGTTGTTGTTCGCAGGGCTTCAGCCAAAACTCTTAACTTGATTGGAAGTAAAGATGCACTTCCCTATCTTTTAGAGGCGTTTCTTGAAGATGATGATCCAGTCGTCCTGGGATCATCAGCAGGGGCGATGGCCACTATCGGGCCAGACGCTATGGAGTCTTTATTTGAAATTTTAGTTGATCCTGATTGCACACCCTTTCAAGTTGGCTTAATTAATCTTGCCCTAAGCTTCATTGGAGCCAAAGCCCCTGAAGCACTTCTGAAAGCCGCAGATTCTGACTGTTCAGAGGTAAGAGTTGCTGCTATTTCCGCACTCGGTGATCAGATCCAATCCCTTGGCGATCAAAAAGCACAAGCAAGGGTTTTTCAAGCTTTGGAAGATGACAGTGCCGATGTGAGAGCAGAGGCAGCTACTTTGATTGGAAAATCTTGCGATGCGGAAGATGTGCAAGACTTACTCATTAAAAAACTTAGCGACAACAATGGGCAAGTTAGAAAAAATATAGCCATGTCATTGATGAAGCTTGGCGCAACCGACACAATAGAAGAACTTTTAACTGCCGAACAAGATGAAAGCGATCCAGACGTTCAAGCAGTGATCAGTGTAGCCATCAAAATACTCAAAAATCAAACCTAGGCTCCGTCTCCAGCAACACATCTACAGCAAAATAACTCCGAAACAAGTAGAGGCTGCGCCCAGAAATGACAGGAAAACTCAAACACTTTAACGAAAGCCAGCAACATTATGTTTATACTAGCAATCATGAGAAGTTCTCGCGATTCAAGATCACAAAGGTCTGGACAAGATCATCAACATTTAGACATTTCAATTGAGAAAGATACACAACTTGAACCATTTACCCTTTCTGACCAGCAGACATCAAACAATTCACGAATAGATCAAATTTATTTTTGCCTGCCTGTGTTCGCAGCTCATTAAGACAAACGAAACGCAAAAAGCTTTTTCTTGAAGGAGCAAAGTACAATCAAGCCTTCGCAAGTCGTAGAATCAAACCTCGCAAAGACTTAATCAATGCAAGCGAAAGGTCAGCGAAATACATAGTAAAAATACTTAGCCTAGGCCTCAGAGTGACCTGGTATCAACGCCAAAAAACAAGACGCTCTGATAAAAAATAAGACGACTCGTGGATCAATCGTGGTCGTTGATTGATAGGATGTGAACAGTTCGCTCAACATTGATGTCAAGAGCCGAATTCATCCGCTTCATTGGCGTTCTAGAAGAGGACACTGGCTTCAGAAGTTTATTCGCGGAAGCACAGCCAGAAGAGATTCTGCGACTCGCAAAGTTGCATGGTTTTGATTTTTCGGAAGAAATTCAAGGTCGTTTCCTCAACCGTTGGGCTGGCGTTTACTTCTGCCCATATGCGAATGATATTGGCCGCTTATGTCCTAAACTAGTCCCTGATGGATATACAACTCTTCTTCACTATTCCCAGACAACATGCAGCAAAGAAGATAAAGTTGAACGATATAATTTTCGCGAAGGTGGTTATTATGCAGGTCTTAGCCCTGTTTCATGACATCGCTGATCAACATTTGACATGTGGTCAGCATCATCGACATGGTCACTGACTTTGTTTTTTTGATGCTGTTAGGGTTTGATAGCGTGCCAAAGCAGATTCAGCTGCTTCAGTAATCAAAGGATCTTCCGACTCAGCGGCAAGATCCTTTAAAACAGTTTCGGCCATAGGATGGTCCACATCAGCCAATGCTTGGGCAGCGCTGTAAACCAGTGCAATGTTTTCACTTTTTAATGACTTAGCCAGAATCTTGACCGCAGCCTCTCCTGCCAAATCTTGTTTACCAATTTGCCCCAAGCACATTAAGGCTCCCTGTACAACAACAGTATCTTGATCATCAATAGACTCCTCTAACATCGACATCACTTCATCGGGGAAAGGCTGATTTGGAAAGTTCTTGAACAACTGAACAAATGCCTTCGGGCAACATCTCCTCGCGGTTTGATTCTCAGTTGTTGCAAAAATCTCAAGCAATTTACCATAAGCAGGATAGCCAAAAAATCCAATACCTTTGACAGCGGCACGATAAACTTTGGGATCATTATGCTCGAAAAGCTCCAACAACTTAGGCATGGCTTCATCAGGAAATTCCTCTGCCATTGTGAAACATGCAGCTTCCTGAATTTTAGGATTAGGATGCATTAAATCCTGAAGCAAATTGTCCAGAGATGCGACCCTCGTTTCATCCATTTTTGTGTATAAATGCCTTAGCTTTTTTAGCTTAGCACCGTATCCATGAAATGAAGAAAATAGTCATTGATCGACTGTTTTATCAACCAACTGTACAGATCAGCGAACTATGGAAGCCGCGACAGAATTGGCTTTAAGTCGGATCACTGCATCAGGATCCATCTTCGCAACATCCTGAATTTGTTTGTGATATATCATCCTTTGATCCTCAGATAGGTAACAGTCAATCGCCATCAGTGCCGCATAACGCTTTTCCCAAAATAGAGTCTTTGTATGTGAAAGAAGACTTTCAAGATAGTGCCCGATAGCATCAGGATATAATCTGGTCAATGAAAGAATAGCCGCTGGTCCAGATTTCTTGAATTGTGGACGCTGATCCTCAATAGCATGCTTTAATATTTCTTGAACAGAAAGAATTGCAGATCCTTCCCAACCATCGATCAAACCAAATAAGCGCATAAAAAAGTAATGAGCGCCATAATCGTTGTACGCCTTTAATTGCCAGTTTTGTTCAAGAGAGCTCCATAGATCAATCGGATCACACGTTAAAAGCGACTGCATTGAAAGATAGCAGCGGCTGAAATCTGGATGAAATAAACCAAGGACTAAATCATTGGCGTCTAAAGAAACATCAAAATGATGCAAAATATTGATTTCCCGTGGATCATCTCTTAGGATTTGTTCAATCATAGGCAAAATATTTAAATGCACACCATTGATGTTTAGAGGGTCAAGCAATAACTTGACGGCTCGCATTTTAAAGACTGGTGAAACAGGAGAAGCAATAACTTGTCTCAAAAATTGAGATGCATTACAATCAATAATGTCTTGAATGGCCGATTGCCGATCCATTTGATTAGGAAGGGAGAGATGATCTGCTAACAAATCTATTTTTTCACTCTGACCAGACAACTGAACTAATGCGGCAATCGCTGCTCCCCTCACGCCCGGGCGCTCACTACTTTGCAATTGAGTAATCATTGGCAAAGCTGCTTGAACCTTGAGTTGCGAAAGACTTTGAATTAAAACCCTCTGATTTTGCTTAGGATCACTCAAAAGTTCAAGCATTAATTGATGTAATTGCACATTTTTACAGCTTAATTGAGACAATGACCAGGCTGCATTTTCCACCATATAAACATCTGTACTGTTCAAGCATTTGCCAATTTCCGATTCTGCAGCAACAGCTTTCATGCGACCAAGAATCTCAACAGCCTTTCTTTTTGCCAAAAGGATTGAATCATCACAGGCAGAGCTGCTCAAAAAATTGATCAAGGCAAGTTCACTTCTTTGCCCGGGATAATTAATCAGGTGCGATATGGCCATATAATAATCGCTTGCACAAGTCAGTTCTTCCGGTTTTCTGGAAAGGATTTCGATGGCATTATCCTGGCTAAGCTCAGGATGAATATTGTCAAACAAGCCCGCCATCTAGACACCATGCATATCTATATTTCTTTCAGCGTAGCACAGCATCATGAAGCGTAACAATCAACTCGATTCGTAATAAGAAAAATTTTTGCACGATTCAAAAGAATAATTTCAAGGCAATATATATGCAGTCACAAGATGAAGTCGATGGGACCGTTCTCAGGACGAATGTTCTCGATCACGATTGACATGACGACCAGTTCAAGGCCTTCAACGACAAGAAAAATAAAAATCCCCTTTAATCAACTCAATCGATGGGTGCATTCGACTGTATGCAGTGGCATAAAGATCAAAAGCGTAAAAAGCTCTTCATCAAAACAAGTCAATGGGGCGACTGACCAAGTTTCGTCTGAACAGATGATTAAAGCCAGACCTCTTCATCAACGTGATCGAGTTGTTAGCAAGCAGAATGACACAATACAGATAGAAGTAGACAACCAAGATGATCGCCGCCAAAAAACTAACATTTCAAAAAACAATAACACTGAACAAAATAAAAAGAACGCTAATGATCGTGACAACAACTCAAAACGCAATCAGCGACGATCACGACGAAAATCCACCAAAAATCAGTAGAAGTTATGTTGACAGTTCAAACACACCATCAGCTGGACGACCTTTTTTGAGTTCAGCCCAATTAATTGCTGCCAAAAACTCTACAGAATCTAACGTTTCTACCAAATCAACACCCCAATAACCTTCTTGTAATGGGGAACCAGGTGACCCTGCAGTATCTTTTCGGCCTCCCAAAGCCAAAACGACATGACTCATATCATGGCCAAGTTCATTTCTTAAAGCTTTCCAAGCATTGATCAAGTCAAATGCCATGTCCTGGGGGGAACAAGTTGCCTCAAGCAATAAGATCCAATGAGGATGTTGGAGGACCTCTACATTTGTAATTTGTTGACTATGTTTTTTGAGAGCATCTGACAAGGCATTTAAATCAAAAGCAGGAACATTCTCAGATTGCACCTGAAGATTGTGGGACAAAATAAATGTCGTCATTATGCAAAGCAATCTTTCGAAGCTTAGGCGAGTTTGAGGGGGAACTGCGAGAGGATTCGATCAGGACCAATCTCGCGACGTCCAGAATTGTTGTCGATGGCTTCAACAGAGTTTTGACGTCAACGCTCTGCCAAAAAAAGAGGGGCCTGGGCCCCTCCTTGCAATCATCCTTTGAATCGAAGTGATCAGGAGAGAGCGTTAATCGCATAATCGAGATAGCTCTTGAACTCATTCAGAGCCTGAGCACTCATGTCACGAGGTGCACATGCACGATCACGAGTGTAGGTAAGAGCTTCGATATAAGCGTTGGTGGGAAGGCCGAGGGTCCTGTAAACCTCACGTGCACCAGCGATGCCCCACTCGTCGAGAGGGCCGGTACCACCAACAATCAAGCAATAGTTGATCAGACGCAGATAGTGGCCAAGATCGCGATAGCACTTGTCGATCTTCACCTGGCTATCGCCAGCTTCTCCGGGCTGCTTGAGATAGGAATACTTATTGAAGCAAGCATCACCTGCTTCACGGGTAACTTTGTCAAGGCCCGAAGCAAGCTTTTCAGCTGCTTCAAGACGAGCAGCAGCTCGCTGAATATTACCTTGAACAGCCTCAAGGTCATTCTGGGATGGGAAGCGACCAGCGGCATCAGCTGCGGTCACAACAGTGGTGACAACGGATTTCATTTGAGATCCTGAAAAATAGTGGTGCTGAAAATGAAAAAAAGAAGACGGTGATGCCGATCAGCTGATGGCGCCAATCACGCGATCAAAGTAGGCACCAGCTTCAGACACCAGTGCAGAGCAATCACCCTGGGTGGTCTCCATCTTGCGATACTTGGAACCACCGCTAGCGGGGGAGTTGGTCTGACCAATCAGAGCAGTCGCAGCTGACTTCATGATGGCCACAGCGCGAGCTGCCGATTGAGTTGGAACACCCAAAGCGATGTAGGTCTCTTTGAGGCCATTCAGGCAACGATCGTCGAGCACGGATGCATCGCCAGCCAGCAGGGCATAGCTGATGTAACGCAACACGATTTCGCCATCACGCAGGCAAGCAGCCATGCGGCGAGTGGGGTAGCAGTTACCACCAGCTTGAATGAGACCGGTGTTCTCGCAGATCATGCCAGTCACTGCATCGGAAACGATGCAATAGGCATTGGAGGTAATGGCATTAACAGCGTCAAGACGCTTGTTGCCATCACGCACGTAGGAACGGAGGCTAGCGAGCTCGCTACCACCAACAGGTGCAGTTTTGGCGTCAGCGCTGACGACTGTGCGGGAAAATGCGTCAAGCATTGGGGGCCAGACAGTTTTGGAGAGGCAGTGCTTCTGAAACCGCGTGGGAAACCAAACCGATTGGCTTGAAACCCCAAGGCCGGAAGCGCTTGTCCAAATTAAGCCCTGGTTCTCAGACGACTCCCTAAATAGGCAAGGTCACGCAAGAGTTTGTCACCTAGACCAACAACACCGGCCTAGAGAGGGCGAAACAAAGCTGATCCAGACAGGAAACACCCAGCTTTATCAGGGCAAGAGGACGGTCTAAGATCAAAAAATTGATTTGGATCAGATGGCAGACCAACCTTCAGACGTCCCAACACCTCAGGAATTGCAAGAATCAATAGATGAACTCGCCGCATACAGAGATCGCCTCTATAAAGACGTTGTAGGTTTGGGCAAAAAGCTACGCCTTTCCCAAAAAAAAATAGACGCCACTGTTGCAGAGCACCCCGAATTGCAACGCCTCGACGAAATTATGGGACAACTAGTTGCCCAGAAAAATGCACATTGAGCGTCACCAAATAATCCCTTCCACGATGCAACGTGTTTTGAGACAGCACGTTACAACCACTCACATGCAATGACACTCACATCATCTGTTCCAATGACCATGGCGGATTTCTTTGAAGCCAGTCGAGGGACTTGGTTGAATAGACGTGCCGTTCATCACCACGACCATCAAGACGATGAAGCAGCTGATTCCAACTTGATTATTGAGCCATTCAGCCCAGATGATCCTGCTGTTAGTAAAGTATGTGAGGCACTCAATATCAGCACGAACGAAAGCTCTGGAGGCGCGAGATTTTGGTGGGAGAGCAATATTAAAGTTGGAGTAAGAAATGATGACTATGCTGCAGTTGTCATCGATGTACCCAAACGGTCCAACTCACGCGAAGGCTTTCTACTTCGAGATGTTGGCTACGTCGAAAAACAACCTGTCATGAGTTCATATTATTTTGCAGAAGATGGAATTGTCACAATTACGACGCGTTATGACACAAATGTTGGCATTGAACGTTGTTGGTTCGTCACTGATCAAATCAGAATGCGGGTGAGCTCAGTACAATGCTTAAACGGTGTTGCCATGACGACTTATTGCACAGAATTTAGGTGTCCAACAGAGTCCGACATCGTCGCAATTGCAGATGAAGCGAGGAATCGAAGTGGCATTTTAAAGGCAGGAGGCTAATCAACATGTTTGATGCATTTCTGAATGAGCTCCAGCAGGACATTCAAACCCGTGGCGGCACTCAACTGACCGTTCCCGAAGGTTTGGAGTTGAATCAATCCGCTAAAAGAACCAGTGTGATCCGCAGCTGGCTTTGGCAGGTTCCGGGTTTTCGTCGATGGCGGGTGACCAGGCTTGATGCTGGTGAAAGCCTTCAAGTATTGAATTCAGTTGCCTATCCGGACTATCACTATGACCACCCTCTGATGGGGGTTGATCTGCTCTGGTTTGGAGCGCGTCAAAAACTTGTCGCTGTTCTTGATTTCCAACCTCTTGTTCAGGATCAGGCTTATCTCGATCGCCATTTCAAAGGACTTAAAGCTCTAAATCAGCGCTTCCCTGACCTCAATGGAGAAGAGACAATGCGTTCCTTCGACCCGAACCAATACTTTTCACCTTGGTTGTTGTTCTGTCGTGGAGGAGCAGAGCAAGCCGATCAATCCCTACCCCAAGCCTTCAGTGCGTTCCTAAAGGCTTATTGGCTTCTGCATGATGAGGCTTCATCAACCACCTCAACCATCCTTCCCCAAGACGTCGAAATCTTGCAAAAAAAATACGATGTCTATAGCGCTGAGCGAGATCCTGCCCACGGCTTATTTACCAGCCACTTCGGCAAGGAGTGGTCCGACCGATTTCTGCACGAATTCCTCTTTCCCGAATCAGCGGCCTGATGACACAGCAACGTCTAAAAAGCACCGATCCAGTCGACCTACAGGGCTGGGCCTGGCAACCCTTTCTGAATGATGCTGTTCAGGCCCTGCAATCCCTACCGCTCGAGCCCTACCCGGTTGAGAAGGACTTCCTGCAGAAACAGGATCAAACCGGGTCAAAGTCCAAACCGATCACCGTCACCACGGCGACCTGGGCTTGCAAGACAGAAAAATTCCGGCAAGTACGCGCAGCCTGCGTCAGCGGTGGATCCGCAGCATCTGTGCTGAATTTCGTGATTAATCCACTGGCCCGGTACGACCTCCCCTTTTTCGGGGGCGATTTGGTCACCTTGCCTGCCGGGCATTTGCTGGCTCTTGACCTTCAACCAGCGAACAAAACGGACGACGAACACACCCGACCTGTCTGGGACCGTTTGATGCCCATCTTTGAACGCTGGCGCAAGAAACTTCCCGATGGGGGTCCGATTCCGGAAGAAGCGAAGCCTTATTTCTCACCCGGTTTTCTTTGGACGCGATTGCCACTCGGCGCAGAAGGCGACCATTTAATCGAGACAGTGGTTCGCCCTGCCTTTAATGATTACCTCAATCTGTATCTCGAGCTCGCGGCAATGGCAGAGCCCGTCTCTGATGCAAGGCGCTCCATGTTGATGGAAGGACAGCGCCGCTACACCGATTACCGCGCTGAAAAAGATCCGGCTCGGGGGATGTTGACCCGCTTCTATGGCAGCGAATGGACTGAGGCTTACATCCATACGGTGCTCTTCGACCTCTGAACGGTCCAAGCCCGTTAGACACCCCTTCAGATCCCCTGCCAGCAGGCGGAGTTAAGCATTGTGAACAGCTTTCGGGAGGCCTCTGAGCACTTCGCGAGAATCATCGCGACCCGATGGGATTGCTCTTGAGGGAATCTCATCTGGTGTCTGTGACACCCAACTAGACGCTGCCAAAAGGAGTTCCAAATGTTCGACGCCTTCACCAAGGTTGTCGCCCAGGCTGATGCCCGGGGACAGTTCATCAGCACCAGCGAGATTGATGC
>MDSW01122027.1_pt1 | contig 10924 bp, 9 predicted proteins | sample 811171 | NCBI WGS metagenome assembly MDSW01 (sample SAMN05326641, study PRJNA326480) | marine metagenome | isolation source: seawater | place: Atlantic Ocean: North West | collected 2012 | reverse complement strand
TTGCCGAAACGGTTGCGTGGTTTACTGATCCTAAAAATCTTGCCTTCTATCGCCCAGGTAGTTATGTCGTGTGATTTATGAGCAGTATTTCTAGCTCCTTGATCGATTCCCTTTTAGAGGCCATTCAACTAGTTGTTGGTTCTAGCTCGAAGGCTAATCCAATTAATTTGCATGAGCCTGATTTTCGCGGAACACAGGCATGGACTTATGTGAAGGACTGTTTAGACACCGGTTGGGTTAGTACTGCAGGTGGCTGGGTCACACGTTTTGAGCAAGAGCTTTGTGCCGTCACTGGAGCCAACCATTCGGTTGTGGTTAGTAATGGAACTGTCGCCTTGCGTTTGGCTTTACATCTAGTTGGTGTTCGCCCTGGCGATGAGGTTTTGTTGCCGCCTCTAAGTTTTGTTGCCACTGCTAATGCTATTGCTCATCTACATGCGGTTCCTCACTTTGTTGATGTTGAGCGCCACACACTAGGATTGTGCCCTGATGCTCTTGTTACTCGACTTGAGTCAGTGGCCGAGCGTCGAGACGGTTCTGTTTTTAACCGTGAATCAGGGCGTCGTATTGCTGCTGTATTACCTGTACATGTTTTTGGACATCCAGCCAAAGTGGATCAGTTGCGGATCGTAGCTGATGCATGGGGCATCCCTCTTGTTGAAGACGCTGCTGAAGCACTTGCTAGCTGGCGGAATGAGATTCACTGCGGTCTATTTGGTTCGATCGGTACACTTAGTTTTAACGGGAATAAGTTAATAACTACGGGGGGGGGCGGAGCCCTTCTAACTAATGATCCTGCATTAGCTCAACGAGCCCGCCATTTATCCACCACCGCGAAGCAACCTCACCCCTGGGCGTTTGATCATGATTCTGTTGCATGGAATGATCGTCTCCCTAACATTAATGCGGCACTTGGTGTTGCTCAACTTGAGGATTTAAATCGTCGTTTAGATGCCAAATGTCATTTATTAGAGCGTTACGAAGAGGCCTTTGCTTCTATTGATGGTATTGAGCTTGTGGCTGAACCACAGGATTGTCGTAGCAATAACTGGCTGGTGACCTTGCGATTTACTGATGATGACCCTTTGATATCCGAATCTTTGCGTCAGCAGCTTCTAGAGCGTTCACACTCTTTCGGGATAATGCTCCGCCCCATTTGGACACCATTGCACTTACTCCCGATGTATAAGGCATGCCCTACGGGCTCTCTGGCTGTAGCTGAAAACCAGGCTTTGCGATTACTTAATTTGCCTAGCAGTCCTCAGCTTCTCAAGGTTCAGTAGTTATGAAACCGCTTCTTTTGATTGGTTGTGGTGGCCATGCACGATCTTTGATTGAGCTAATTGAATCTTCGTCAGATTGGTCTATTTTCGGTCTTGTTGGTTTGCCCGATGAGGTTGGTAACGATGTCCTTGGTTATCCTGTGATTGGTAGCGATGAGACTCTTCCTACGCTTGTTCATGATTGTTCAGCAGCTGTTTTGGCCATTGGGCAGTTACCTGATCCTGCTCCACGCCAGCGCTTAGCTTTTCAGCTTGAAAAACTAGGATTTTATTTTCCTGTTCTCATCTCACCTCATGCCGTTGTTAGCCGTCATGCGGAGATAGGCGCTGGAACTACCTTGGGCCATGGCGTCATCGTCAATGCAGGGGCCGTGGTTGGTTCACATTGCATTCTTAATAGTTGTTGTTTGCTCGAGCATGACGTGCATATTGGCAATCACTGCCACATCAGTACGGGTGTGTTGTTGAATGGAGGTGTGAATATTGGTTCTGGCAGTTTTATCGGTAGTGGTGCCATCATTAGAGAACAGCTTGCCTTGCCGCCACTTACCGTGGTTGGTGCTGGCAAGCGTGTTATGGGATGGCCCTTGAGAGATCAATGAGCACAACTCGCAAAACTTTGGTGATTGCTGAAGCTGGTGTCAATCACAACGGTGACATCAAGCTCGCTAAAAAGCTTGTTGATGCTGCTGTCGATGTTGGTGCCGATGTAATTAAGTTCCAGTCATTTGTAGCCAGCCATTTGGCTACTGTTCATGCACAACAGGCAGCTTATCAGCAGAAGGCCTTAGATAACTGCGATGGTCAATTAGCGATGTTGAAGCGTCTTGAACTTCAGCCTGCTGAGCATGAGGAATTAATTAAATACTGTCATCGACGAGGCATTGACTTTCTTTCCACTGCTTTTGATCCACCTAGCGTTGACTTACTAATATCTTTTGGCCTCAAACTCTGGAAGATTCCTTCCGGCGAAATTACCAATCTTCCTTATCTACGTCAGATTGGTTCTCAACAAAAGCCAGTTATTCTTTCTACTGGTATGGCCAATCTTGGCGAAATTGAAGCAGCACTGGCTGTTTTGGAACAAGCAGGTACACCTCGGAGTCTGATTACTGTGTTGCATTGCACCACTGAATATCCAGCACAACCCGATGAGGTCAACCTTCGCGCAATGCAGTCAATTTCGCATGCATTCCAAGTTGCGGTTGGTTACTCGGATCACACTGACGGTATTGCAGTTCCCATTGCGGCAGTTGCGATGGGGGCAACGGTGATCGAGAAGCACCTTACATTGGATCGCGATATGCCGGGTCCGGATCACAAGGCCAGTCTTGAACCTGACCAGTTTGCTTCCATGGTGTGTGCTATCAGAATTATTGAGCAAGCCCTTGGTGATGGGGTTAAGAGACCTACTCAAGCTGAGCGATTAAATCTGCCTGTTGTACGCAAGTCTTTAGTGGCTGCTCATCCGATCCGCGCTGGTGAGCTCTTTAGTGAGATTAACCTTACTGTCAAGCGTCCCGGTACTGGCATATCCCCTATGAACTGGGATTCTTGGATAGGCAAGAGGGCTGTTCGGGATTTTGACGTTGATGAGTTGATCGAATGACAACTACACATCGGAGAATTTGTGTGGTGACCGGCACACGTGCCGAATATGGTTTGTTGCGTTGGCTGATGCAGGGAATAAAAGACTCCGAAGTTCTCGATTTGCAGCTTATTGTCACCGGCACGCATCTATCTCCTGAGTTCGGACTCACAGTTCAAGACATTGAATCCAATGGCTTTCAAATCGATCATAAGATTGAGATGCTGCTCAGCTCCGATACTCCAGTTGGTATTACTAAGTCAATGGGGATAGGCATGATTGGATTTGCTGATGCCCTTAATCAACTTCAACCGGATTTGTTGTTAGTTCTAGGTGATCGTTACGAGATTTTTGCAGCTGCGGCCTCAGCCATGATCGCCCGCATACCTATTGCACATCTTCATGGTGGTGAATCAACTGAGGGAGCGATAGATGAATCTATACGTCACAGCATCACTAAAATGTCACATTTCCACTTTGTTGCATCAAAAGAGTATCGTACCCGAGTGATACAACTTGGAGAAAATCCTGAAACTGTATATAATGTTGGAGGTCTTGGTGTCGACAATATTGTTCGCCTAGATTTGCTCAGTCGTTCTCAACTTGAAACAGCACTTGATTTCAAGTTGGCACCCCGCAATCTTTTGATTACCTTTCATCCTGTAACTCTGGAGCAAGCTACAAGTAGTTTTCAGTTTAATGAACTGTTAATTGCTTTGGACAAGTTAGAAAATGTAGGTTTAATTTTTACCATGCCAAACGCAGACACTGATGGTCGAATATTATTTCGCCAGATCAATGATTTTTGTAATTCACATTCTTTGTCACGGGCTTATACGTCACTTGGGCAGCAAAAATATCTTTCATGCATCAAGTATGTAGATGGTGTAATTGGTAACTCGTCTAGTGGTCTTTCAGAAGTTCCAAGTTTTAGGAAAGGAACCGTAAACATTGGCGATCGCCAACGTGGCCGTTTGCGAGCTGAAAGTGTAATTGATTGTGAGGCAAATGAACATTCTATATCAGAAGCTCTAAGCCTTTTGTTTTCTCCTTCTTTCAAAGAACGACTACTCAGTGTTGAGAACCCTTATGGCACCGGCGGTGCCAGTGAGACAATATTGAATCTGCTCGAGCAGATATCTTTTGAAAATATTCTCAAGAAACGCTTTTATGATATATCTTTTGATGATTTTTATATTTAGTAGATAACAAATGTCATAACGAAAAGCGATCTGTTTGATAATATTTTTCAAGCATATGCCTTTTGTGTTCAGTTATTCAGACACTCTTCATTAATCCTTGTGTTTTCTTTTGCTCGTATCATCGTATTTCATTTCTGATTTCATACAACTCCTATATCTACTCATTTGAAAAAACATTACTATATATTTATAAAGCCTTCTCAGTTATACCCTTTTGCCATATTTGATTTTATGTTCTAGCAATCCACTTACTCTTATTTATCTCATGCTATAATATTATTATTTCTTTGTTCGGTGCGTATTAAATCTCTGAATCTACATTTTATAAAGAATAGCTTGAAGGGATATAAATCTATATTGAGGACTAGATCTTTATTCCGTGTAAGAGATTTAAAGAATGCTTTGGCTGAAACTAGTTTTGTTCAGTCTACATATTCAGCTTTTTCAAATGAGGCATGCATATCTCACTTGCCTCATGAAAGAGTTCTTCGACAGTATATATATAAAACGTACATGAAAAATCTTTTTCTGAAACTTCTCTTTTATTCGACAAGTAGAAACAAAAAATTAGTCTATCCCATGCCCAAAGCGTGGCTAAGAGTCATCTCAGAAAAGAATTTTCCGATTAACTATAGATTATCTATTTTTGCATGGTATGGATCGCTTTCTGTTCTTTTTTTATATAACATTTATAAATCAATCTTATTTCTTCTGAAAGCCATTAGACTTGTTTCTTATCGGACGAGAAATTCTAGATACACTTATTTTTTAAATCTAAGCGAGAAGAATATCCCCTATAAACATGATCTGTCCAAGTCTTACACCATTATCGATTGGTATCTAAACTGGAGTGGCAGAAGTAATATTTCAACAATCAACCATGACTTAGAAATTAGTAGTGTTTCAATTAAATCAATCAAAGTGTCTCATGGTCTAACTCCCTATTTTCTAATCCAGAATTATTATTCCTACTTTAAACTGACTCAATGGTTTTTTCATTATTTAACTCTAGCTTTCATTGATTTGATAAGTGGGAAATGGTGGTCGTTGCTTTTGATATACGAGTTGTTATTGGCAAAATCGACTTCACTATGTCCCAGCTCGCTACTCGCTGATGATTATATGTTTCATTATTCTGGTCTTATATATAGACCTCTTTGGACATATATCGCAGAAGAAAAAGGATCACGCATAATTTCTTATTTTTACTCAAGTTATCAAAGCCCATCAACTAATTCATCTCACACTCATGATTCTGCGTCATGGCCAGCCTCTACTTGGAGTCACCATCTTGTTTGGGATTCGCACCAAAAGTCATATTTAGAAGAGAATTTAAATAACAAACCTAAACTTGAAATTGTTGGTTCTATATGGTTTAGTGATACCAACATAACTCCGACATTACCTGAACGATCTATTGCCGTTTTTCCAATTGAATTTGCACGATTTTCATATTTTATGCCAACCTCGACCTACGGAGATTTCCTCTATGAAAACCCTGACTATTTTGAACATTTTATAGGTGACATATTATCGATTCTCGAGGAAACTGATTATTCAATGATTTTGAAGCTTAAAAGAGATAGGCCAAAAAATGAACAGGTCAAGAATAATCTTTCATTCATCAGTAAGCTTAAAAATAATGACAAGGTTATTATTATAGATAGCGATACATCTCCAATCAAGCTCTTTCATCAGTGTCAGGCAGTAATATCTATGCCTTTTACATCCACAGCACATTATTCAGAAATCAATACTCCGAATATATATTATGATCCGACTGGGTGGTTTAATCCTAATGACAATGCTGCCCATGGTATATCACTTGTTTCAAAAAAGAATCAACTGAGACAATGGCTATACTCTAATGTTTTTGTTTGACATAATTTTAAACTGACTACCCTCCAACATCATATAATGAATCACACAGTGCTTGTTCGCTTGCACAATAGCTTTTTCTGAATCTCCCTCACACTTAAACGTTATGCTTTCTGATTCTTCGATTTTACTTACTGGGGGTACCGGATCTTTTGGCAATTCGTTTGTTAAAATGACATTGGAGAAATTTAACCCAAAGAAAATTATAATATATTCCCGTGACGAGATGAAGCAATGGGATATGCAATTAAAATTTCAATATGATCCTCGTGTTCAATTTCTAATAGGTGATGTTAGAGACAAGGAGCGACTTGTACGAGCTTTAGATGGTATTGACTATGTAGTCCATGCAGCTGCAACTAAGATTGTGCCCACTGCTGAATACAATCCATTTGAATGTGTAAAAACTAATATTTTTGGTGCGATGAACTTGATTGATGCTTGCATTAGTCAGAAGGTTAAAAAAGTTGTTGCTTTATCCACTGATAAGGCCTCTAATCCGATCAATCTATATGGAGCTACTAAACTTGCTTCTGATAAACTTTTTGTCGCTGGAAATCTAAGTTTTTCCGAGCAACATACTGAATTCTCCGTGGTTCGTTATGGAAATGTAATGGGCTCACGCGGTTCCGTTATACCCTTTTTTATGTCTTTGAAAGATACTCACTCTCTACCAATTACTGATACACGGATGACCCGATTCATGATATCGCTTGAGCAAGCTGTTAAGTTGGTTTGGCATGCCTTTACTGACATGCGTGGAGGAGAAATTTACGTCAAGAAAATTCCATCGATGAATATTCTTGATATTGCTTCAGCAGTATCTCCTGAGTCTTCACATCATATTATCGGTATTCGGCCTGGTGAAAAATTGCATGAACAAATGATTGGCTCTGAGGATGCTCCATACACTTTTGAATACAAAGAGTATTTTAAAATTTTACCGATGATCAATGAGTTATATACTGACAAAAATAGAATTATGGATGGCAAAAAAGTTCCAGATGACTTTAGTTATGCATCAAATACTAATAAAGACTGGATGTCTATATGTGAACTTAAGGAGTGGCTGACCTCCTCCTATTCTACTAGCCAAAATGCGTAAAGTCGTTGCTTTAACTGGCGGTTCTGGCCTTCTTGCCGTTAACTTAGCCGTTCTTATGGCTAGACAATATGATGTTTATTTGTTCTTACATAAACGTTCTTTAAAGCTAAAAGGCATTACCACCGAATTTCTTGATTTAGCTTCTCCTTCGGTTATTATATCTCGTTTGCAAGAGCTCAAAGTAGATATACTAATTAATTGTGCTGCTTTGACCAATATCGAAACTTGTGAAAAAGATCCCGATTCAGCCATTTATGTTAATGCAACTATTGCCAATAACATTGCGCTTGCATGCTCTACATCCGGCGTTAAACTAATTCACATTTCGACTGACCATTTGTATGATGGCAAGGATTCCTTTTATACTGAGGAGGATTCCATCAAGCCTCTCAATCTGTATGGTTATTCTAAAGCTCTGGGAGAAGATAAGGTATTAAAATCCTGCCAAAAGTCACTTGTTCTCCGTACTAATTTCTTTGGGTGGGGTCTGCCTTATCGCAAGTCCTTTAGTGACTTTATTTTAACTAACCTTGAGAATCAAACCCCCTTATATCTCTTCACTGACGTTTTCTTTACGCCTGTCTTGATGTCTCAATTATTCTTTGCTATTTCTTCTTTAATACAATTAGATGAAAATGGAGTATTTAATGTATCTACTTCTGACAGAATCTCAAAATATGATTTTGGATGCTGTTTGGCCAAAGTCTTCTCATGTCAAACTGATCTTATTAAATCCTCCTTGTTTCTTGATCGCGGGGATTTGATACAACGACCTCTAGATATGAGTTTATCTAATAAAAAATTGATTACTGCAGTTCATCAGTTCAATGATGACATCAACACCCATATCCATTTGCTAAATCAATTACCCAATAATATCTCTTCGTTCGTGCTGTGACTTCTAGTATGGAATTCCCCCTGTATGATGCCCTTATCTGCTCTCATCGAGGCATTGATAAGCTTCCGCACATAGTCAATTCACTTCTCAACCAAACTCTGCCGCCCGAAAATATTATCATCTGCTCAACATCATATGAGGATATCCTTGATATCCCCATTTCACAATTGACTTATATTACACATATATTATCTCCAATAGCCAATCAAGTTGTTCAGCGAGCGATCGGAGTAACCCATTGTCAATCACCCTATATTTTTCAGCTTGACGATGATCTTACTTTGGATATAAATTGCTCCAAAAATCTCCTAGAGTTTTTACTTCTCCGTCCTAACTCAATAGTTTCACCATTGATCTCCGTAAATACAAATGAATATGTACCCCAAGGCATCAACTGGCTTAATGCGTGTAAAAGCAATCCTCTTACAAGTTTTTATTTGTCTTTGCAGGGATTCAATTTTTCTAGGCCAAAGTCACTTAAAGTTCTTAAATTTGGGTCAATTGTACCATTGATAAATAAGCCAGATCACCCTGAACGTGTTGATTGGCTTCATTCTTGTCGTATGTACCGAAAAGAATCGGCATTTCTAGTCTCTGCAATGCTCTCTCATGGAAAGTCATATTTTGAGGATATTTATTCTTCAGCAGAGTATATTTCACTTGGTTATAATCTATTTTTGTTGCCAGATGCAATTGCCTATCACCCATCTGTATCTGCTATCAGCTCAAAAGATGGCATTGGAATGTTGACATTACAGTACGCTGCTCTTAAAAAATTCGCTATAAACAAATTTATGCTTTCTTTTACAATGATCCTCACGTTTATGTACAGACTATTTATTAGTAAGCGTTATTGATATGAATTTTCCACGTCTTGTTTTGCTTTTAAAAATTTTCTCTGAGGCACAGCACACTCTTAAGGATAATAGTATTAGCCCGTACAAATATCTTACATTCAAAGGTTATCTTGCTGGAATAACTCAAGTATTCTTGCCGATCCTTTTTTCCCCCATCAATCTTCTTTTTTCGTTATTTAGAAGGCCGTGTTCTTTAAGACAGTTCTTGCTTTTCTGCCCTCTGAATAACACTATCAAGTCATCGCAGTATTTTTATCGATTTATAGATTTCTCTAAGTGTGATACTGACCACATTTATGTACAAACGAATTACCCATTACCCTATCTTCATCTTGGCGACCATAAATATCTTCAACTTTTCCCTCTACACGTATATTTTCTAATCCTTCGGTATTTCCTATTTCTAGTTCCTTATTCTCTAATTATACGAAGTAACTATTGTCCGCCATGTGATCCGTCCGCAATACGCAACCTATATCTTTACTTTACTTCAGTTTCTCTTTTCCAAAAATACGATTTAACACCATCAATTCTTTCAACATTTGAGGGTCATGCCTGGGAATATGCGATTTTATTGGCATACTCCCAATCATTCCGTACACATAAATCTAAGGTATTTATTTCATATCAACATGCCCCTTTGACTTTCCCTAATGCATCCCATTTAGCCAATGATACCTTTTTTAAATACACTTACTTTAGAAAGATTCTTCCTTCAGGCTCCGCTGTCTCCAATCTGTTTAAAAATTACTTCTTACACGTAGGAGGCCATTTATCCGGTGGTTCACATATTTATCAAGTAAGTCGCCCTTATTCCCCTTGCATTGTTCCCAAGTTTGCTTCCCCCTACAAATTCCTATGTGTTCCCGAAGCAATAGATTCTGAGCTTGATCTGTTTTGTCGCTTTGCTGCATTGAGTGAATCTTCTTCATTCCAGTTCTCAATAAGGGTCCAAAATATCTATTACGGTAGAGCCTATTCTTATATTAAGTCTCATTATCCACGACTTCTATCCTCCCTAGTTTCCAGTGATCAGATTTCGTTGCTTGATCACTCTTCTCAAGCAGATGTTTGTATCGCCAGAGGTAGTAGTGCATCAATTGAATGTGTTCAGAACGGGTTATTGCCAATTTATTTAACTGAACCAAATAGCACTAGTAATAATGTTTTTTGGCCTATTCAAGAGATTGTCGGAGTGACATACCCATATATTTCAGCTCAACATTTTTTAGATGCTATAGATGTATCCATGTCAAACTTTGAATTGATTAGTAAATTTGCATCTTCTTATTATATCCGCTATCTATTGGAATAACATGGTTTTCAAGCTCTGGTTTTCTTTCTTCAAGGGTGCCTATTTTTTTGCCCCCTTAATAGGCATCATTAACCTTTTTCTTTTTCTCTTTGTATCAAGCAATCTTGGTATTACTGATAATAGCTCATATATAGATTCTGTCTTTGACCCTTTTTGGTGTTCCTTCCAGTCGTCTTTATGCAGGGGTTGGGCTTATGAGTTCAATAGTTATATCGCTAAAGCTCTTTCATTTTCTCAGCCAACCTTAGCTTATTATTTTTTTCAGTATCTCATTTACCTTGCTGTAATAACTGCCACTCTATATATAACCGCCAAGGCATTTAAGGAAAGCCTCTTCCGATCTTCACCATTGAAAATATTTAGATTTCTGTTGTTAACGCCCTCTTTTATTTATATTTTCCAGCCTGGTAAGGAGACTTTTCAATTCATTGCTCTCTGCTTGTTATTCTACTCTTTTTATCTTTTAAGTAAACGCCTTTTATTGTCTTCTCTTGTCGTATTTACCGGTTCTTTTGTAATAGCCGTAGGCTCCCATGAATTATTTGTAGTTCCTGTTACTTTCTCTTACCTGTTATCACTTCTTGTTTCTTATTGTATTTTCTCTTCCAACAGACGGATTCGTTTCTATACCTCGCCGGTACCACTGACCTGTTTGATAGTCCTTTTCATCGCACTTGCTTCTTTTGCCCTTTCCTCTCCTGGCTCAGTTATTGCTAGACACCTAGCGACCTATGACGCACTTGCATCTAGTGATGTAACCACAATGACGTCGACTTCCTATATTCGTTTGTCTCCTCA
>MDSW01057687.1_pt1 | contig 10926 bp, 11 predicted proteins | sample 811171 | NCBI WGS metagenome assembly MDSW01 (sample SAMN05326641, study PRJNA326480) | marine metagenome | isolation source: seawater | place: Atlantic Ocean: North West | collected 2012 | reverse complement strand
GGTTCAAGGTATGGCGCGCAAAAATTTTCTTAAAAATGGCATCTTTGATCACACTATTTATGACCAGCCAAGTCGTCAAATCTTTACGGACAATGCGGCTTCGCTGATGAAGACATTTCTGCCGAAGCTTTCTTCTCAAAGGTTGAAGACTGCTGCCAAACGTTTTTATAAGTCTGAAACCACTGATCAAGAGAAGACTTTCGGGAATATTGACTTGCTCCGAAAAACTGGGTCGGCTTTACTTTCAATGCTGGATAGGTTTAAGGCTCGTTATGAAAATGGCGATTTTGACGTGATCGAGGAATCTGGATCGCGAGAGGATTCTTCGGGTCAGCAATTGGGATCGGTGAATGATTCTTCGAGTGCTGAAGAGCCGGATATTTCAACTACGATTGAAAATGCTTCCAGCCTTGATGTCATTAAAGCGATTGTTGAGCATTCACTACCAAGAGGTAGCTCCTTGTCTGAAGTATCTTTTTATGGATCGTCTTCGGACGATCGTTTGACTGGTAATTCAATTTCAAACATCATCTCTGGCGGTGCGGGTGATGATACATTGTTTGGAGGTGGGGGAGATGACTTTTTGATTGGAGGCTCTGGTGCAGATACATTCAGAATCTCGTCTGGCAAGGATATAATTGTTGATTTTGAAAAAGATATTGATTTGATTGATGCCAAGGGTTTGTCCTATGGCCAAGACTTTACCCTCGAAGAGTTTGTCGGCCCAACTGGTCTTGTGGGTGTCAAAATTATTGCTGATTCTGTTGAGTCAAGTGTTTGAATTTCGCCGCATATATGTGCTGTTTTGAGATCGCTGGCGATGAATGTAAGTTTTTGTTTTTAGCCTTGTCTCCCTGTCTTGTTTCGGGTGAAATGGTTTTCTCAGTACTTTGAAGATGCCATCCTCAGGATTGCGTTTAATCCGTCCGCGCCTTCATGTCAGTTGTTTCCAGGCTTTTTCGCGCTAGGCGCTGATCAGCGGCAGGACGGTTTGTCTCCCTTCCATCCCGCCATGGAGCGGGCGACCGGAGAGCAGACCAGGCGCCGAGCAGGCGCAAGCGCTGGGTTCAACTGCCGGGAGCTGAATGGCGGCAGGGGGCGACTGCGCAGCCATGCGCCCCAGCGGAATTCGTGATAAGGGATTTGAGGCTCTGGTTTGATCGCTCCTTCCTTCTTCAGCTTCCATACCAAGCTTCGGTAGGGATCGTCTTCTAGATCCATTAATGACTGAGGCAAATCTTTGGTTGCTCGCGGGCCTTGACCTCTGCCGTCATAAAGATAAAGCCAGCCTTGTTGCTGAAGGAAACCAAGCACCTCTGATCGATCAGAGGTGGTCAGATCCGCAATCAGATATCCCCATGCCTTGGACTTTGGATCAAGACCAAGCAGTCCACGTAGACGGTGGTGCCTGTCAACCATCCAGAGCGACCCTTGAGCACTGCGTACGAGTGGAACGGGTTTGCGTTTGAGGTAATTCAGTTGCTCGCGTTGGCTGTCATGGGAAAAGTCCTCTTGCCTCGCCCAGACCTCGGCTAGACCGACACACCACTGGGTTGGATGCAAGGCAGCGATCGAGACTTCAAAAAGCTCCGTTGATGCGTCCGGTTCAGGGATCTGTTGATACGGCGGAAGCTGCAGTGACACGCCTCAAGCCTCTGATGTCGTCACTATGACGGAGGGAGTGATGGGCTGGTCATTCATTCGTCGACCGGAAGGGTTGAGGGTTTTGATCAAAGCGATTGTTGTGAGGAAGCGGTAGGGGTTGTTCTGGACCGTCCATCGCCGCAGTCATCTCAAGTGCTTGGCGAAGTCGTCTCGCCGCTGGTAGAGGCATGTCTCTTGGAACGGAGATCCTGTCGCGTAAGTAGCGCAGGCCAACGGCGCTTCCTCGCCGTGGTTGACAGGGTTTGGCTTGGATCAGTTGTGTTAGGGCACAGCGAAGTGGTTGATCAAAGTCGATCGGCCCGAGTGGATTGACAGCCAGAAGTTTCTTGCGGTGACGTAGGACACGCGTGAGGGCCAAACCCGCCATCGCTGGAGAGTCAGCCAGCTCTTTCGGCCAACAGGCTTCGTCATCAGCTAGGCCATCGCCTAGATCAATTTTGAAGGCCATCTCCTGAGCAATGGGGTTGTCATCGAACCAACAACCACCCATCTGTGGGGGCAGATCATGGACATGGGTGTGGATGTCACTTTGAGTGCCCCGGTACGTTTCAAGCGCTTCTAAGGCGAGGAACCAGCGATCAATGGCGGGATGTTCGCGGCGCATGGCATAGCCCTTGTAGTACGCCAGTGAGGCATTCATTCGCTCCACATAGGGAACGAAAATGAGATCCACGGAACCGGGGCTGGCAGGGTCCAGCCACGGTGCATCCGTGCCTTGTAGGGCCTGCTCGAATCGTGTCGCGATTCGCTGGAATTGTTGGCATGCCTGTCGTTGTTGAGCCGGTCCTAGGCCTGGAGTACAGAGCCAGATGCACCAGGCTCGAAAAAGCAATCGTTCCAATTGACGCAGCTCCAGGGCTCGTGAGTCCTGAAGAGGCATCCCGAGCGGCCCAAAGCATTGTTCCAACACCAGCAAAATCTCATCACTTTCCGTGATCAGCTGGCCGTCGAGTTCCAGGGCTGGCAGCATCCCCGACGGCACCTTTTTAAGAAACCATGACTCTTTGCTGCCATAGCAGCGCATGGTGACTTTGCGGATTCGGTAGGGAATTTGTTTGAACTCAAGCCAAAGCCAAACTTTTTGGCAGTAGGGGCACCAGGCGTGGTGATCTCGATACAACGTGACACGCACGTTGGATTCCGGTTGCCCGAAGAGGCGGAGCAATGCTTGCGAATTGGTGGGCCCATTCACACGGTCTGGCTCGGGTATGGCCAGTGTTTCGAGTTCAGGCCAACTCATCGGGGTGGCCAAATTCGATGAAGATTGCATCGACTCCGAAGGCAGCATCGTCTCTGCCATAAGAGAGCCACTCTCTCAGTTGAGCTGCAGGACCGGACTCGTGAGGTTTGCAGCTCCTGTCAAAGGTTGCTCACCAAGCCAGGCCAGGATCACAACAATGGAAGTTCCGTTGGCTGCGCATGGACGATTCCTTTGATCTTTTGGTTCTTGGTGCAGGATCTGGTGGCCTGGCAGCTGCTAAACGGGCTGCCCGCCATGGTGCAAGCGTGGCGATTGTGGAAGGGGATCGTGTTGGCGGCACATGCGTGATACGCGGATGTGTCCCCAAGAAATTGCTCGTATATGGAGCCAATGCTCGCCGGCAGCTCTTGGATTTATCGGCCTATGGCGTGACGGTCGGTGCGGTTCAGTCCGATGTGAGTGAGCTGCTTCGCCGCGTTCGTGCCGAGGTGGATCGTTTGAACACGCGGCATATCAGTTTTTTGGAGAAAGCCGGCGTCAAGCTGGTGTCCGGTTGGGGGCGCTTCACTGGACCGAACAGCATTGGGATTTCATCCAATCGCGACGGAGCGTTTGATCAGGAGCTCAAGGCAAGCCAACTGCTGATCGCTGTTGGAGGTCGTCCTGTTCGGCCGCAGATCCCAGGCGTTGAGCACACCTGGGTCAGTGATGACATGTTTCAGCAAGACGATTATCCCGAGCATGTGGTGGTGGTTGGTGCTGGATTCATCGCCTGTGAATTCGCTTGCATCCTGCAAGGGCTTGGGCGTTCGGTCACGCAAGTGGTTCGAGGCCCCCGGCTCCTGCGCGGTTTCGACAGCGAGTTGGCGGCAGCTGTCTTGGAGGGGATGCGCAGCAGTGGCATTGAAGTGAAGTTGGGCTGCAAAGTCACAGCAGTTCAAGGCCATCCGGGGGCTCTGACCACGGTGTTGTCAGACGATTCCCTTGTGCCTTGCGGTGGAGTTCTGATGGCCACCGGTCGTCGCCCGTGGCTGCAAGGGCTGGGGCTGGATCGTGCCGGCGTACAGGTTGATCAAGGCAGGGTTGTTGTCGATCAAAATCAGTGCACGTCGATGCCTCATATCCATGCCATCGGTGATGTGACCGATCGCGTCAATCTCACGCCTGTGGCCATCGATGAGGGACGGGCCTACGCCGATCGGATCTTCGCTGCGCGCAACCGCATCGTGAATCACGATCTTGTTGCCAGTGCGGTGTTCTGTGATCCGGAGTTGGCCACTGTTGGGTTGTCGGAAGATGAGGCCGTGGATCGTCACGGACGAGATGCCGTCGTGATTCATCGCGCCCGATTTGGCGCGATGAATCACGCGTTACCTGGAAACGGCCACCGCTGTTTATTGAAATTGGTGGTTAAACGAGATAACGATCGTGTACTTGGCTGCCATATGGTTGGCGAACACGCCTCTGAAATTATTCAGATGGCAGCAATTGCTGTTGGGATGGGAGCGACCAAGGCGGATTTTGATCGCACCATGGCACTGCACCCCTCCATCTCGGAAGAGTTTGTGACGATGCAGTGAGACGCAATAGGCACTAGACAAGACACCCCATGCATGATCGAATTGGACAGTTTTTGGGCAGAAAGATGGAATTCACTTTTCCGGCTCTATTTTCAATTTTATTTGTTGGGATGTTGTCTGCTAATGCAGGGCCACTTCCCTTGGACGGTTTCTATTTCTACCAGATAAGAAGAGCCGAAGACTCCAAACAGTTGCACAGTAGTACTCTTTGGTTGAAATCATCTGGCCATCAATTATCTATTTTTAGTACGGTTGAATCTGACCCTTTTGGAGGCCTCTCTCGATGTGGAGGTTTGGGCTGCAATCTTAAGGTACACGATAAAATAGGAACTTTGACCTTGAGAAAAAGTAATAATGGCTTGAGAGTCGTCAAGGCAGAAGGATCTGCACGTTTCCTTGCGAACTCTATTTGTTATTTGAAAGAAGGAACTCTTGGCTTTCAATTGGGTTGCCGATCAAATAAATTCCCAGGAAATGTTGATATGAAAAGTATCGTTATTTTCTCGCCTGGAAGCTGAGTGAACATATGGTTCAGCCTAATGTCCATAGCAAACTGTAGTCTGAACGCAATGTGGGTCTCTTCCAGGGAAATACAGGTTGGCTCGTGTGGTTCCTGATCAATTTTCCAATCAAACAAGTCTGATCATCAGCCACGTCAGTAATGGCGGTTTTTGTATTTCTTATCCACCATGTTCTCAGATACAACAGTCTCCAACATCTTCAAGACATCCAGGTGCCTCAGCTTCTTCTGTGCCTGAGTCAACATCGGCTTGGCATGTGGATTACATTTAGCACTCAGAGTAGCGACCTTGGAAGCATCAGCTTCAACCAGCTCAAATACAGCGATTCTCTTATGGATTTGGGTCATCCTCAATAGCTGCGGCCTTTGCTGCTTTTTGAGTCATCAGAGCAGTTGGGAGATAGTTCAGGATGAGACGAGGTTGAAGTGATCATTAATCTTTCTTTCAAGGTGTGAGACATGAGTTGTTTGAAAATTTATTCTGACTTTGAAACTTTTTAAATGAATTGCAGTTTGTTTTTTGTCCCATCACCTTCTGAGGCATTGATGTCGACGAATTTATTGTTCTCGTTTTTTATTAATGCTTGGATGAGCATGACTGGTGTTGGCTTTTAGGGGCTACGTGAATACTTAAATCCGATGAATTTTTCATTATTTGTGTCCTTTTTGTTCTAACTTGCTGACGATTGTTTCTTTGGAAGAAGCGATCCCGGAGCTGGGTTCAATTTGATTGGATTAGGAGAGTTTGGCCGCGAGTCGCAGGGCCAAGGCGATGACGGTGAGTCCGGGCCCAACACTTGGACAACTGGGAAACACACTGGCATCAGCGATGTAAAGGTTGTCTAGTTCGTGGCAACGGCCGTCGGCGTTGACAACGGAATTGGCTGGGTCCTCGCCCATCCGGCATGTTCCACAGCCATAACCCACCACACTTAAGGGCGCCTCGCCACGGGCATGCGTGGGTGCCTTGATGACCACTTTGGTCACTGGGTCTGCTTCTATGGCTTTGAGTGTGTCGATCCAGCGGTAGACAAGTCGATCGTGGGCTTCTCGATTGTTGTGGATGTAGTTGACGCGAATTTGATCGTTATTTAGCCATACCTTGTTGTGGGGATCCGGTAAGACTTCTGTCATTGCCCACCAGGCCACCGAGCGAGAAGCGAGACGCTCCAACCCAAAATCTGGAATCATTTTGGTGACCAGCGAAAGCACTGGTGGTGATTCAGCAAAGAGGGCATCCTGGAGCACTCCACCGGCGGTCTGAATATGTCCGAGCGGGAAGCTCACATTTTTATCTCCCCAGTAGTAGTCATTCACGCCAAGGGATCGACCATAACGTCCGTTGTTGCGTTCGGCAGCGAGCTGCAGGATCGATGTGAGCTGCAGGTTCATCAGGTTTCGGCCCACCTGGTCTGAGCCATTACTGATGCCTTTGGGGTGATGGGTGTTCCCGGATCGCATCAAGATTGCCGGAGTGTTGACGGCACCAGCGGCGAGGACCACAACATCAGCATTAAAAAGCCAAGAATCTCCGTTCACCTCCGCTTCCACACCTTTCACCTGCCGGCCGCTGGGACTCACATGGAGTCGAATCACTTTTGCGTTGCTTTGCACTGTGAGGTGATCGAGGTCGCTAACCTCCAAGCCAAACAATTGGGAATCGCCACTGGGATCATCCTGATCTTCAGACCAGCTGAGCGGAATGTCATAGGGCTTGCAACCTTGGCGCTCTAGAGCACATCGGAGTGGCTCAAGGAAAGACTCAATTGGTTTCGGTTTAGCGAGGTACTCACCACTGCGTTTTGGCTCAGTTGGGTCTACGCCAGCTTTGCCATGCACGCGATAGAGGGTCTCGGCGGCATCATAAAAGGGAGCTAATTCGCTGTAGTTGATAGGCCATGCAGGCGATATGCCCTCCTGAAGTGTCACTTCTCCAAAATCCTGTTCACGCATCCGTTCCAGCACGGCGCCCCAGATTTTTGTATTGCCGCCTAGGGCATAGGTCGTTTGAGGCGCAAAGGGATCACCGTCTGGTCCAAACCACTGTTCATTTCTTGGGTGATAACGATCCTTGCGGAACAAATCGACATCGGCGACGTTTTGATCTTCCAGAGCCATGGCACCGCCACGTTCAAGCACCAGCACGTTTTTTCCTTGTCGACTGAGCGCCCCGGCCAGTGTTCCGCCACCGGCGCCACTGCCGATAACGATGACGTCGTAATGGCTGTCGTCAATAATCATGGTGTTGTCGTCAGACGTAGATGAGGATGTTGGCCCACTCGTAGAGGGCATTTGGGGCGAAGGATTTGAGCGTCTGTCACATCTGCGACGTTGGCGGTTTCGATGTAGGTCTCCCTCCTTAAAAGGTAGTTAGACATCCGGGCTCTGCACATCAATCGCATCTGAACAACGACATTGCCGTAACGAAGATGGGCCAGGCTCGCGGTTGCAACTCTTGAATCAGTCTTTACCAAGCAATCGAATTTCTCAATACAGTCACCGACGAATGGGGAGCGGCTTGGACGCCGCCAACCGTGGTGCCAAGAAATGGGTGGTATGACATGACAAGAGTCAATGGGGAGAACTCTTAGGTGTTCAATGGCACGTGTCGCTGACAATTCTTTCGTTTTAAACAGACGTACAAACAAATCGCTGATTTTTCAGCGTTTGCCTATGTAGATGAATTGTTAAGTTCTGCTGCGAGCCTCAATGAGTCTGAATCTCTCATTGAGGCAGAGCCTAGAGAGGGGCTTGCTGAATGACCGCTTACTTTTTGTTTGATCAGCCAATGCAATCTAGTCAGGCAGAGGGAACATTGTCCTGGAATGTGCATTCAACGAATGTGTTGAACTAGTGTTAGTGCGTCAATCGACTCACATGATTCATTTTTTGCATGGCAAGTGTCAGAGTCGATCCAACGAGATTGATCCATATCTCTTGCGTTGTATCCTTGTTATGAAGGCAACAAGTTGTTGATGGCAGCCAAGGTTCACAGGCTTCGACTGTATTGGTAGGCAATGTATTGCAGAGAACAGCCCTTGTGAGTTGATTTCTTGGCATGATGTAGGTATTATTTTGATTGTTAAACTCATCGTGTTCATGGCAATGATTTATTTATCTGTTGCTGAGGTTGAAAGGATACGCTTGTAATATGGTTTGTCACAGCCTGTCTTCCGAAAATATTATCTTTTCGTGTAACAAGGAAAATCTACAGATCTGGGCACTAAAGCGGGATGATTTTTGCCTGGTCTCCGATTTCTAGCCCGAGTTTCTTAACCATACCCGAACGCAATTCGAGCCAGTGATCAAATGGTGATATAGATTCATAGCGAGGACATTGATCCGGTTGATCAAGTGTGCAAATTGGTAAGTTGACTGATAGGTCAACAATCGTTTCGTTCCTTAAAAACAAGAGATCTATTGGTGCAATGCAGTTATACATATACACTGATGAGTTTACTTCCTGCTTCTGAGGGAACATCATCCCCCTGCGTTTTGGCAGGGGCTCACGTTGCATCATGCCAAGCTGCTGATGAAACTATGTCTCAGCCGATTCAGGTTTGATGGAAAGACCATTTTGGAAGATTACCTTGAATTTAGGCTTTAGCCTTTGCTGACTATGAAGTGCAACACGTTCAGGCTTTACACCCTCAATATGGGTATAAATATCGTCACTTGTTGTCATTAATAATGTACCTTCACTTACCGGTAAACTGAGAATTTCACGTACCGTGGAATACACGATTTGATCTCCTTCGAGAGGATTAAAGTCAGTGATTCGATCATGACCCTCACCAATTACAAAAAAATCAGCTCCTGGACCACCCGTTAATTGATCATCACCAATATTGCCAATTAAAATATCATCTCCGGCTCCACCGAATAAATGATCATTTCCCCTCTTTCCAATCAGGTGTTCATGAGCATCAGAACCATACAATGTTCCACAGGATGTTCTCCCTTTAATTTTTTGACGCCTCATCGACCATGGATGCTGAGGCATTGAATACAGGTTTCAGCTGCGATCAGTTTGGCAATTGAATAATGACTCATTTCAATCATTAGGTTTGCTCAATTCAAGATTGGCCGACACACTCTATTATGATGTGGAAATTTAGTGGTTTGTTTTTACTAACCTCTCTCAAGAAGGAAAATCTCATCGAATAAGGTTTTCGTAGCCACGGTAAATTCTCCAACCACCCTTTTCTTTGGCCTCTCAGATAACCTCTTTGTTGGCGAGTTCTTGGGTTGAATTTATTGGCATTACATCAATGAATGCTGGCTCATTGTTAAAATTGGCTTTGATGAAATATATTCTCATGTTGTCTTTTCTGCGAACCTCTAGACTTTGTTTGAGTTGTAATTTCTATGGGCTTCAGTTTACCTGAACTGGAGAGGTTTAACCATTCTATTTTTCATTGCTAATGTGGATGAGAATTGCTCATCTTTGATTTATTCTTTTATGATTTTTCTTTTGGGTTTTGCTGTGAATCCTAAGCGAGAGATTCAAGCTTGCACTTATCATTACTCCATCATAAGTCATTGCAAGGAAACCATATAATTTCTGGCACGAATGCTTCAGAACAGAACACCAGGATTGCAGATAGAAAGGATGATCTGCTTGGAGGCTATTTACGAAGCAGATCAAATTGTTCTTACCCATTGTTCGAACGCCTCATTTCCTCGTGATGTCTGCTTTCTGTTCATTGATTAAAATTTGAGATTAAGCTGTTTCAATGTTTCAATATCGACGTTGGCTAGTATTTTTGTGCCATATTTATTGATCATTCGTTGATAATACTTTCGTTTGCGTCTGAATGGCAATGTAATCTTTTTCATCGTGCATGCTCGCTTAGCACCACCAACAATGTTGCGTAATTGCTGTTGGTTGAGTTCCGTGTCAGTCATCAATAAAAATTCAACAATTACACAATCGCTGATTTCCATGTTGTTTGCCATGATCTCTGTCACGTCAATCTGTGATCTCGCTCAAGTATGACGACAAGGGTTACAAGACATGCTTCAAAAGCTAAACCTCATGAGTCTTTTGCTGGTCAAGAGTAGAGCAGTCATTGCCTTTTTCTTGTCTATGAATCCACAAAACTGTGCATTGTCTTCTTAGAGTGCGTGTCTAGTTTTGAGTTGAAAATAATGAATCGTACGTTTTTGATTTTGGCTTCTATTCTGTGATGTGTTAACGCATCTACCCTACCAGTTATTATTGAGAATGATGATGAAACCAGTGACCGATTAATAAATGGAGGCAAAAGTGAATGTTATGATAATGTTCATCCCATTGAAATTGATATAGCTGGTCTAGGTTTATATCGTGTTTTGGATCTTGTTAAAGTCATAGGCTTTGCATAGATGGCTTGGCAAAAGTGGATATCTTGAAGATAAAATTTTATCAACAAAGATCTTGTTTTTATAGTTGGCGTAGGTTTACGACTTACGGCTGGGTTGCTGTCGATATGCGAGGAAAAGTGCTGATCGTGTTGGTCAGCCAAGTTGCGTTTTCGCGAAACCAATCAAATGGATGATTTCTTTTCATATTATGACTAACCCTCACGGGTTTTTTGGGATTTAGAATGATGTTCATGATTGTAGTTTTGATGTTAAATTATAGAAAGAAAATCTACGGCTTTATGTGCTTTCATCCAGGAATTCATGAGATTGATCAAATAAAGTCAATAGAGTTTGATACATTCTTTAGTCAGATGGAAATTGTTTATAGCCATAAGCCAATCGACGGAGTTAAATGAACTTTCAATTCTGATTGAGATTCAAAATATTCAAGAAAAAGAGAAGGTTGGTTGATTTTTGATTGAAATAAACGATCAATAAAAATTGTCAGGTTATAAGTTCACTTATAACCTGACAAGGTGTGCAACTATTAGTCTTTGAATAGAGACGCTTCTCTTGTCCCTTGATGAAAGGGTTGAGCTATGAATGATCGTTCT
>MDSW01221834.1_pt1 | contig 10928 bp, 11 predicted proteins | sample 811171 | NCBI WGS metagenome assembly MDSW01 (sample SAMN05326641, study PRJNA326480) | marine metagenome | isolation source: seawater | place: Atlantic Ocean: North West | collected 2012 | reverse complement strand
GCAGGAGCATGCAGATATTAACGACCAGGTCCACCAACTTATCCAAGAGAGACACCGTGATGCCCGTAGCCAAGGATATATTTCTACGGGTCATCACCCAGGCCTGAATCGGTTCCCCGCCAACCTGCGGTCCAGGGGTCATATAAGACACGAGAAACCCCAGCTGGCGGATTCTGAACCAGGTCCAAAATGAGAGCGGTGTGCCTAGGCACCTTAGTAACCAGAATCCACGGAAGCTAAAAACCGCCAGGGTTAATGCATTCATAAAGGCGATCAAGAGAACCGATTCAGGAGCCAGACTTTTCATGGTGGTCCATGCTTCGGAAATCACACTCGCTTCGATATTAAATTCAAGCGTGATGAACAGCCCCAACAAGAAACCGAAACCAACGGCCTTCCAGACTCCAGGCAATGTCAGCTGGCGGCTCAAATATAAATCGTCATCAAAATCCCATAGTGAGAATCGGCCTGTACCGAGCCAGCCTATCACAACGGTGAGCCCTGTGGACCAAACCGGCATATCTACCAGCCCCCACGCGCTGGCCAGGACCAAAACCCAAGCCGATGTCCGCCCCAGTATACCGGCGACCATCGCTATCGTCAGCGCCAGAACAATGAGGTCCTTGGGCATACCCACCATAAACAAGCCGACCACCATGCAAAACCGCGCAAGGGTTCCCGCCCCATTGATGACACTGCTGGCCATTCCGGTCCAAATGGTACGAGCCTGACCGTCTTCCCAATCGACCATCCCACTCACCAATAGCCAATCCCGGAGAAAACAAGTGAGTAACAGAACAAGCCCAACCCCGCCTGCCCACCCCACGACAAACGGATCACAGCCAGGCACCAGAGAAACAGCGAGCAAAATCATGTGGACGCCCGCGAAGTAACGGTTATGGAGACTATTCATCATCCGATCTCGATAAACGACAGCCCCGAAACGCTCGCGGATCCATAAACCAGCATGAAAGAGAAAGTACCCTCCGCTAAGTAGCAAGTAGACAGGCGGCAATACCTTAAGCCAAACCGCTAGGATGCTTGAAGCGGCTATGCCCAGAGCATCCGTATGGTTGTCCAGTCGAGCCCCAAACTCAGATGCCGTCCCGCTCGAGCGTGCAGCAAAGCCATCGATTGCATCCAGGCCCATAATCAAGGCGTACAAGCCAAATGCCAGCCAAGGATACTGTTCTAAAAGCGAAAGCTGTCCCAAAATGCCAATTAAGAGACCAAGAGCCGTGACCCGAATCCAGGAAACCCAAAACCCCCCGCCCAGCCTCTTCAGTGGAACCTTTGACCTCTGATGTAAATGCAGATGCCGTAGGCCCCAAAAAAATACCCACGCATAATAGAGCAAAGCGCCCGTTAGCCACTGGTATCCAGGGAAGTAAAAACCACCGACCAAAAGACCACTGAGCAATAGCGCGCCCGACCCATAAAATGATGCCTTCAAGCTCGATGGCGGTGCCGGTATCGGAGTTTGGCCGGTCATTCATTCCTCAACAAGCCAGAAGGAGAGACGCCATCGGCTACATAAATCTTGCTGAGTTCATTATCTGTGGATTCCAAGAGGCTAACCAGGAGAGAGAACAGACCGGCATGCGAAACCGGCTGACCGTCCTGGGCGGTCATGCCTTCCACAAAACCGATGGATTCCAGACGGGGAAGACCTTCCACCCCTCGGGCAATAAAGTGGATGGGAACGTGGGAATCTTGGGTGCTGACTATAGGCGGCTGATGGTCTCCAACGACAACAAAAAGGGCGGCAGGTGAACTCACCTGCTCCATGAAATCCGCGAGCACCAACCATTCTTGTTCGATTGCGTCCTGGTAACAGCTCAACGAGACGCAGCTCGATTTTTGCCCTGACAACTTAGACATAAGCTTACGCCATACCCCACTCGAATCCTTCGTGCCCTCAGGGTTCCGGCCAAAGCTCTCCCAGTCTTGTCGAAACTCTGGAATTTTATCCCAGGGAGCATGGGTTGAAACTCCGGTGAACATCAAGAAGTTTGGCCCACCAGGCGAGGCGTGGAGAGCTTGAAGCCCACGCCCCAGTGCGTACTGATCCGGAACAACGCCCCAGCCCCAACGCTCTCCGTGGTAATTCAATTCTTCGAAATAGAGCGTATTCTGATAACCCCAAGGATTGGAAACCGGTCGCCCCGGTCTGGTTCGAAAACCGGGCTGAATGGTCCACGTCTGATACCGATGGTCGCTAAAAAATTGAGGCAGCCCATAGGCACCTGTGTCGGCTAACTTAGAATAAATGTGTTGATTGCCAATTTGAATCCCGCTGAGAATTGTAGAGGTAGCTTGCCAGCTTAACCCCCCTACAACCGGCGAACGGCTTCTGTTGGAGTAAGTCTTGTACCCGCTTTCAGCCAATCGCTCCTGCAAGGTCACCATGTTCTGCCGATAAGGCCCCGAGAGAATGGGCTCATCCAACAAAGCGGCTCCATACGATTCCACGACCAGCACAAAAACATCTGGAGTCTGCTCTAACCCCAGGCCATGCATAGACGCTTTGGGCGTTTGAGACGCAGGCTCAGCCGCCAAACGCTGCATCTCCTCACTCATCTCACCGGACCGCCGAATATTATCAAAAAGCCGAGAATAGGAGGATTGAACCAAGGAATCTCGATGCATGGGATGTCGTTCAAAGGCCATGCATGCAACCAGGACCGAAATAGCAACCACCGCTTGCTTGCTGCGTAATGCCATAAGTCCTTCGATTAGTTTAGAGAGCAAACGGTGGATCATGTAACCCGTCAATGACAGGGCCAAGGCCAAGCTCAGAAGTGTTCCGGCAACACCACCCGGAACAAGGTCAAAGGCCAAATTCAGACCGTCCCAAATGAGGAGTGTATCGCTGTAAAGGACAGGCATCCGTGAAAAAGCACGTAAAATAAATACATCGTAGACTTCAAGTACAACCCCAAAAACCAAGGCAGCCGTGACCCCCAGCACAAGGAGCCGGCTTGGAGTCTTCGTGCGTATTGCAATCCACCCCATGACACAGAGTAAATCTAGACTAACCCACCACTGCGCAAATACCTCCCGTGCTCCCGCACCAACCGCACTTCGGTCTCCCATCGGCAACGCCTGGGATGGCAATAAAAACAGAACCTGAAGTAAGCAAAATGGTACCAGGATGGCCCAGAACGACTTGGATTTCATTTCTTGGAACTTTTCACCCAACACGCCGCAACCTTCTACATGCCCTAACTGCTCTTAGGCAGCTGATATACTACAGGAGTCCAAGAAGTCTAAACCCTCTAGGATCACCCCAACATTCGCGCCCACACGGCGACGACAAGTCATACATGCCGCTAAACCGAATGCCACAAGTTCCGAAAAAGAGCCAAGGAGAAAACAATGCCACAGATTTATTCGCAACCTACAGCCAGCTCCACCCCGGCTTGGGCTTGCCAATCCCTCAATCACTGCAATCCGCGGGGACCGCCAGTGACTTCAAAGGGTTCCACCCGGTATTGGGCAAAGTCTCGGTTTAACTTAGGCATTTCTAGAGAACCATCGTTCGGCAAGCCCTCTAAAATTATGCTGGTCATTGCCGGGCTTATCACGCCAGTCGACACGCCAAGCTGGACTCGCATCCTTCCTATCTGATTGGTCTATCGGCTTGACCCAAACGTTGGCAAATATGACAATCTAAGGGTGGACCATTGGCGGGCTTAAATGAAACTCATTGAAACGGCATCTGGCGACTTCAAAAAACTGGCAGAACTGGTACGCCGGACTCAATTCTTAGAACATATTAAAGTTGGCAAATTACAAAAGGTCTGCCGCAGCGTGTCGCTTTATCAATTCGACGCTGGCGAAGTAATCTTCAAACAAAACCAAGTCGCTCAGAATTTCTACATCATCTACAAAGGAAGCGTGAAGGTCACCCTGAACAAAACGCTGTTCAACAAGGGCCTTGATGTGGCCATGTTGCACAAAGGTGATTTCTTTGGTGAGGCCGCGCTGCTTTATAACACCACGCGGTCTGCCGCTTGTATCTGTCATACACCCGTCCAGGCTTTTGTTTTTTCAACCGAAGATTTTCAAATTCTTTGCACGTCTAACTTTAAGTTCCGTCAGGTCCTCAAGCAGGTTGCAGTTGAACGGCTCCTGGATACGCAGAAAAAGCTGAAGGAATGGGACCCCAAGGCGGCCGCCAAGAAAAAGAAAGAAGAAGCTTTAGCGAAAAAACAAAAAGCAGCCAAGGCCAACGACCCCAAGCAAAAAGGCAGAAAGCAGTTCATCGACAAGCTCATCGAGAGGAAAATATTCTTCGAGGTGGAGGTTCGTTCCTCGTTTATGCGGGTTCGGTTGGGGCCAAAATTCTTAAAACTCCAAGAGGAACAAAAGCATTCGTTTCTATCGGTTGCCCTGGCCTACGCCAAGGAGCTCGATGGCAAGGGAGATGAACTCGTTCTTTTTGACTTCAAGACGGGGCGGAAGATTGGGTACTACGCCACCAATGACCTCCAAATCAAAGAGGTCAATCCACCCAAAAAAGGCACAAAGAAAAATCTCCTTGCACCAGACGGTTGAACTGTTGGCGCCTGCGCCGTAATGTGCCTTCAGGAGAACTTCAACATGCGCCTAGTTATTACGCTCTTCATGACCTCTTTCGTAGGCCTCTTCGGTTGCGCCACCACGCAGCCCGTCGCTGGCGATGCCCAAGCACACTCTAAGGCAACGCAAGCCGAGTCGACTACGCCGACAACAACCGACGAAGTTGCGCCGCGAGAGCTCACCCAAGAAGCCATAGGTGCCATTGTTCGGTCTCATTTTGAAGAACTTCAAACATGTTATGAGACCACTTTGGCCAGTGACAACACATTGTCGGGCATGGTCGAGCTTGAACTCACCATCGCAAAAGACGGAACCATCGAAGAAGGTCGCCTACTAAAAGACGGACTGGGGTCTGCGGAACTGAATCTTTGTTTGGTCAAAAAAATGGTCGATTGGAAATTCCCGGCACACACCGATGAGGCGGTTACCATCCAATTCCCGTTCGCATTCTCGCCAAAAAGGTAGAGCCACCCAACAAAAAACGCGACCCCCCAGCTGCAGCAAGGTTGGTCGCGATTTGAAAGGTTTCGTGGTCAGAGAATGGTTCCCTGACCCATGTCAGTTATCGTCGTAAAGCAAGAAGTCTTCTACCTCGTCTTGCAATTCTTCAAGTTGCTCAGCCAAAGCCGAGGCAGCTCGTTTCGCCGACGGTCGCGGATCTTCGACGACCTGAAGGTACGCCATTTCCGTTTCCATTAGGAGACGATAAATATAATCGCGAGGCAGTTCCCGCGATGTGTTGACAACAATGGTTTCAGAATTAGAAGTATCTCTCACGGCTCTCCCCTTTGTCTTCACGCGCATGAATTAACAAGGCTTTCTGCCATTGCCAACTTCCCCCCACAGGCAGTCAGCATTCAAGAAATAGTATTGTCTAAAGTGGACACAGGTGCAAACACCTAAAACGCAGTTCTCAGTTCAAAATCTTCAAAATATTTTCAGGTGGTCGACCAAGCGCAGCCCGCTCACCATGAACCACAATCGGACGTTCTAGAATCTTTGGGTCGTTAACAATCGCCGCGATGATTTGCTCCACAGAACTCGTCTCGGTTAAACCAGATTCGGCATATGCTTCTTCTTTTTTTCGCAAGAGGACAGATGCATCGGAATCTAGCTTGTCCACAATGCTCTCTAAGGATTCTGTATCGATACCCTCTTTTAAGTATTCAACAATCGAGGGAGTAATGCCCTTTGCCTCCAACAAAGCCAGTGTTTGCCGGGACTTGGAACAACGCGGATTATGATAAATGACGGTCTTCAGGCTCATGATGTTCGTCTCCTTGGGGGCTCACTTATTTAAGCACTTAAAAATGCAGATATTTATCTGGTGACGCTCAACTATAAACTTCTGGTTAAACTTTCAATCCACTTTGTATGCACGGGAAAGGCCGATTGAAGTTGAGCACGGTCAGCCATTTCAAAATCACCAAAGTCAAAACCAGGTGACACTGTGCAACCGACCAATGCAAAACCTTCGGGATCGACGAGGCGAGAGCCAAACCAAACGCCCGCTGGAACGATCGCCTGAGGCAAGCCATGGCCGATCCGGTTGGACAAAACCCAATCTTCGCGGGCGCCATCTGGGTGCAATCCCTCTACCCTTAAAGAGGACCCCGCATAGAAATGCCACATCTCGTCAGAGGCTATTCTATGCAAAGCAGAAAAATCGGTACCCGTTAGCAAGTAATAAATGCCCGTTGAAATACTGCGGCTACCTTTGAAGGCATCACCAAGAGCGTTTTGGGAAACATCCGTGGACGAGCGGTAGGTCTCTTTAAAGAATCCACCCTCCGGATGGGGCAAGAGTTCGAGCCGGTCAACCCAATCTTTGGCTTCTTGATGCATGGCAAACCTCAAAAGTCGAACAACAGACTTCCCTTAAAGAACACCGACCGTTCGACCGGTTCCGAGTTATCCAGAGAGTCCGTTTGCCGATAGCCAGCAAACACGACAGTTCCCGGCATAGGTGTGTAACTGATCAAAGTGTCATTGGTTACTTGTTGATTGGAACGTGTCCACTGAGCGATATGTCGCAGGTTCCAATCCCGATTGAAAAACACTTGAAACTCGCCGCGAAGCCGTGGCTGGTCACCCAAAAGTGCACCACCGGGTCCATCGAAAAACATAGAATGGGCGTAATCGAGTTCGATACGCATATAATCGGTCGGGCGCAAAGTTAGCTCGGCGTTGGGCGCATAATACCAGCCCAGAAATGGTTCATCTCGCCCTGAAGCTGCCCAGAGTTCGGAGTCACGGATCGGGGTCTGTCCCAGGGAAATTCCGGTCTTCATGCTGACCCAGCGCCACGTATTGGAACCGACTGACCAATAGAATTCAGAGGCTTCCATCCACTGAGTCCCCAATAGAACATCATCATCATCTCGATGTTCAACCAGCTCTCCATTGTGTTCGAACTTAATGAAGCTCCAAACCCGATGACCAAACTGCCAGTAGGTATTCATACCTATGACCCGGTCTTCCAGTTCATTGTTTGAGCCAATATTGTATCGAACCCAGAGGCCCGGACTCACGGTTCGTGCCCACGGGTTGTCGCTTCGGTAATAACCGTCGAGTTTGACAAATCCCTCGTGGAAACCTTTTCGAGGTATAAAACCAGCCTCGCTATCGAAGCCTTCACCTACTCCGCGGTAACGTGCCTGAATGCGGTATTCATCCGTCTTCCACACACCCTTTAGTTTTCCAGCAAAGTTGAGGTCAGGCTGATCCCCCTGATCCGGCTTCACTGCGTGACCAGACATAAAGGCCTCACCCTCTACGCTCAGTTGCTTCGAAAGATGGGCCTGTCCATCGACACCAAACACGGTATTGGAGAGCGTATGGCTGCCATCCACCACGTCGTCGCGCTGGACAAGGATCATGCCCAAAGTTGCCTCTTTGGCCACATCTGCTTGGATGCGGGCAACTTCCGTAATTCCATAGCCACCATCCTCAAGTGGGTCCACAGCACTCAACAATCCAACACGTAGCCCGCCAGCTTTACCGGTGAGCTTTAATGCGGCCTCGGGTTGAACGATGGTACGACTGTAGAAGACTTCGAAGTCGGTATCGAAGATATCCGCTCCCTCCAAAAAGAACGGTCTTCGTTCGTCAAGCCGGATACTGAACCGAGAATTCAAATCCAAAATGCCAGGGTCGGCTTCAACTTGTGAAAAATCGGGATTGAAAACCGCGTCGAAAGTCAGCGAAGAAGTGATGCCCCACTTCAGTCCCAACCCATATTCCACTTCAGCCCCGCACACGGAGAAGTTTCCCAATCCCGCACCATAATTGCAGCTGGGGGTCTCCCCTTCTTCCTGGGACCAGCGCGTGGTCAGCGTTGGCAGAAGCTCGAAATCCCGTCCCGGTTCTTGACCCCCAAGACCAGATAAGCGGCCAGCTTGGGCCAACCAATTGTTCTGATTTCTATCGATAGGTGCCCAAGTAATCGCTTGTTGATTCTTCCAGCTGTACGAGAAGATGTGAGCCAACCAAACCGTTTGCTTCGGGTCGAACCGCAAACTTTGAAAAGGAATACGAAGCTCAACGGACCAGCCCTCCGGCCCTTGTTCCACGGCTGCATCAAAAAGGGAGTCCCAGGCTCTGTCTTGGTCTCCACCTGCTCGGATACGAGCGTCCGCAAGAACTCCGGCCGCATTGACTGTAAACTCGTAACCACGTCGCCCCGTACCAAATGGGTCCAATTGAATCCGCACCCAATCCCCCGGCGACTGATCGCGGGTAGAGAGCGGCGCAAAAATTTCGCTGCCTCGGCTGTCGACCTGGACAAAAAAGTAAAGTGCATCACGACCAATCATGACCCGCGCACGTGCATCAATCAGTTGCTTGATACCCGTATTCGGCTCGAAGACTGAAAAACCTTGAAGCAGCGGCGTTTGTGCCCAGTCTGGCTCATTAGCAAGCCCGTCGAGAATCACTTCCGCCTGAGTTTCATGCACGACTACTTCAGGCGCTTGGGCCTGAACAGCCGCGGCAAACAAAAAGACTAAAAGAAACGTGCTATTACGGCCAAACAACATAAGCATACTTTGATGAAAGGTATCTGTACCGCCGGGGCACAGGCCAAGAAATACCCGCGGGCTACGAGCGTTGGGCCACTTCTAACCGGAAGCCACCCATTAGACAACCGTTCAAGCACCAATTGCGCACCGCGTGATTGCCAGCAGCGCCCCCAAGCGTTAAACGCATACACGAATACAGCCTATTCAGGGAGAGCCCATTATGCAGGTTCAAGCATTTTTCGATGAGCGAACATCCACCATCAGTTATGTGGTCTATGACTCCGCGAGCCACGATGCGATCATCATTGACCCGGTACTCGATTACAACAGTTCAGCATCCGAGGTGTTCACAGATTCCGTAGACAAAATCATTCATTTCATCTCATCGAGGCAGCTCAAGGTACATATGATTCTTGAGACTCATGCCCACGCGGATCACCTATCTGGGGCCCAGATTCTTAAAGAAAATTACCCCACGGCCGTGACCGCCGTAGGTGAATTGATCACGGCGGTCCAGGAGACATTCAAGAAGGTTTTCAATCTTCCCGAGGACTTTAAAACCGACGGCAGCCAATTCGACCGGCTACTTAAAGACGGTGAGACGGTCCAAGCAGGAACCCTTACATTTAAAGTCATCTTTACGCCTGGTCATACACCAGCCTGCACCACCTTCCATATTGAAGATGCCATATTTACCGGCGACACCATGTTCATGCCTGACTTTGGGACCGGGCGATGCGATTTTCCGGCCGGGAGCGCTTCCGACTTATACGATTCAATCACAGAAAAACTTTATAGTTTACCTGATGATACCCGAGTTTTTGTGGGCCATGACTACCAACCCGGTGGCCGTGCCTTGAAGTTTGAGACGTCAATTGGGCAACAAAAACGAGACAATATCCAACTCCCCGCTGGCCGCAGCCGAGATGAATTCGTCCAATTTCGCTCGGATCGCGACAAGAAGCTGGATACACCTAGGCTTTTGTTTCAAAGCGTTCAGGTAAATGTCGACGCCGGCAGCCTGCCGGAACCCGACGACAACGAGGTTCGCTACCTGAAGATTCCCGTTAACCTATTCAAGCCCAAGGTTGAGCCCGACGAAGGCTTGGAAGAGCGAGAAATAAAAACCTAACTCCAGACTTGTAACCGGGCCAAATTCGTCCGATCTTATAGCCAAGTATTGACCCATCGACTCAATATTCATATTCACTTCATACAAATCTGACTTTTGGAGGGCGACCAATGCTCCGTAAAATTGCTGAGACCATCAAAAACAATGCACCTGCACAAGAAGTAGCCGCACACTGCGACGGACCTTGTGGAGTTTATGACCCATCCTCTGCACGAATTGCTGCAGAAGCTGCAGTTTCCATGACCAAGAAGATTCTTGCAATGGAAGTTCCTGCCGCTGGCGATTCCGCCGCTTGGGCAAAATACAACAACACAATGAGCCGCTACGTGGCAATCAAAGAAGAACAAGCTCACCTTGCCAAGGAAGAACTCCTGGTATTGTGGACGGACTACTTCAAGCCACCGCATCTTGAGAAGTACCCAAACCTGCACGAAACTTTCTGGAAAGCAGCGAAACTCTGCTCAACTGTTAAGGTTGAAGTCAATGCTGAGCACGCTCAGGAACTCATGGACGCTATCCAAGAAATCCATAATCTTTTCTGGGAAAGCAAAGGCCGTGAGGTTACCTGGTATACTGCCAGCTAACACGGGTCCCTGAATTGAATGAAAATGAACGACGGTGCCACACAGCCTCAGGCCGGTGACACCGTCGTTTTTTCGTCGGTACCTCAGTTAACACTCGGCCACTTCCTGCTCTGGTGTTTCCAGCGGGAAAAACGTTTTCGAATCCATGGCCAATCCATGGAGCCCACTCTGCGAGACGGACAAGAAGTCCTCATCAGAATGTCGGACAAGAAAACCTTCCCGGAGCCGGGTCAACTTGTTTTGGTGCGCCACCCGATGAGAACTGACCTCACAATGGTTAAACGTTGCTTCCAATTAGAGGACGGCAAAGTTGATGTACGTGGGGATAATCCGAGCGCGAGTACGGACAGCCGAAGCTTCGGCCTGGTTCCGGTCGAGCTCATATTAGGTTATGTCGCCTGCACATTTCCTTGAGACGTTAAATGGTGAGACATGACTGATAGCGCCCTCCAATTACTTCTGGGAACCGCCGTAAGCATCGGCTTCCTTCATACCCTCATAGGTGTCGACCATTCCCTTCCCTTTGTCGCCATTGGCAAAGCACGGAGCTGGACCCTATCCAAGACCCTCGGTCTCACCGCAATTTGTGGCCTTGGCCATGTTCTTGGG
>MDSW01123143.1_pt1 | contig 10929 bp, 6 predicted proteins | sample 811171 | NCBI WGS metagenome assembly MDSW01 (sample SAMN05326641, study PRJNA326480) | marine metagenome | isolation source: seawater | place: Atlantic Ocean: North West | collected 2012 | reverse complement strand
TGATATTTCTATGATAGGACAATTTGGTGTCGGATTTTACTCGGCATACCTCGTCGCAGAACGCGTCGTAGTCACATCCAAAAATAATCATGATGAACAACATACATGGAGTTCTATGGCGGGCGGTTCATTCACCGTAAGTAAAGACATAGATACTGAAAATACACTCTCTCGTGGAACCCGCATTACCCTTCATTTAAAAGAAGACATGAAAGAGTTCTTGGAAGAAAGACGTCTCAAGGATCTAATTAAAAAACATTCAGAATTTATTGATTTTCCTATTAATCTTTACGTAGAAAAAACAACCGAAAAAGAAGTCACCGATGATGAAGATGAAGATGAAGATCACGATGATGCCGATGATAAACCTGTAATAGAAGACGTAGACGAAGAATCGAAAGAAACAAAGAAAAAGACCAAAATGATTAAGGAAGTTACACACGAATGGGAACATTTAAATTCTACACGCCCCATTTGGATGCGTTCGCCCGAAAACGTTACTGATGAAGAGTATTCTACATTTTACAAAGCCATTACTAATGATTTCGATGACCCATGTTCTATAAAACATTTCTCTGTTGAAGGACAACTAGAGTTTAAATCCGTTTTATTTATTCCAAAACGCGCACCATTCGACATGTTCAATGGTAATAACAGAACACGCAAAAACCATATCAAATTATATGTTCGTCGCGTTTTCATCATGGAAAACTGCGAAGAATTACTACCCGAATATATGCAATTCGTTAAAGGTGTTGTTGATTCTGAAGACTTACCACTCAATATATCCCGAGAAACACTACAACAAAACAAAATTTTGAAAGTCATTAGAAAGAATTTAGTTAAGAAAATTATTGAAGCCCTTACTGAATTAACCGAAGATGAAGAAAAATACAATACATTCTACGAGGCGTTTAGTAAAAATATAAAACTAGGTATCCACGAGGACTCTGCAAATCGGGCTAAACTCGCAAATCTACTTCGTTTCTACACGTCTAAAAGTGGTAATGACATGACATCACTAGAAAATTATATTGCTAGAATGCCAGAAAATCAAAAATCTATTTATTACATTGCCGGAGAATCTAAGTCTGCCGTCGCTACTTCTCCGTCTATCGAAAAGCTTAGACAACGCGGGTTTGAAGTTATATACATGGTCGATGCTATTGACGAATACGCTATTCAACAACTCAAAGAATTCGATGGCAAAAAACTTGTTTCGGTTACCGCTGAAAAATTAGAATTGGAATTAACCGACGAAGATAAAACACATTGGGAAAAACGCGAAAAAGACTTGGAACCTCTTTGCAAATTCGTCAAGGATACATTACACGATAAAATAGAAAAAGTTACCTTGTCAAAACGTTTATCCGACTCACCATGCATTCTCGTAACTGCAGAGTTTGGACTATCCGCCAACATGGAACGCATAATGAAAGCACAAACGTTGAGTAACAATAGTATAATGTCTATGTCATCTAAAAAAACAATGGAATTGAATGCCGACCATCCTATTATTATCGCATTGGAGAATAAATATTCGGCCGACGAAAAAGACCGTACCGTAAAAGATCTCATTTGGTTGATGTATGATTCATCCCTACTTGCATCTGGTTTTTCGCTTACTGAACCCGCTACATTTACATCTCGTATTAACCGACTCATCAAATTAGGTCTTTCGATTGATGACGACGATGGCGTCGATGATGACGTTCAGATCCCACCTCTAGAAACAGATGCCACAACCGAAGACGACGAAACTGAAATGGAACAAGTCGATTAAAAATCCCCTCTCTTTAATATTTTCCGCGTTTTCTTATGAATCTTTGAAGAAGGCCTGCATCTTCGTTTCGGCATAAATGTCTGTTGTTCCATCAAATGACAATCCTCCTCTGATATCGGTACCACAAAATCATCGTGTCCAGCACCTAATACATGCCCAAACTCGTGATTCACTACATATTTCCTATACTTTTTCAATGCATTCTTCCTCCCATACTCCTTTATCCAAGCAGAATGATGTGGTTCTCGCAAACCCTTCCAGTTATCTATATTCAAGTATATTTTCCCGGGATTTCTTGAGTTTAATATTGCAACCGAATAACCTTTAAATTCACCCATTATTTCTGATATATCTTCGTCTGTACACCAGGTTATCAATAAATCGACATCGGTTCCTTTTTTCGGAGTTTTCACAAACTCATAGCCAAACAACCCCCCCACCGAACCTCTCGCCCCCAACAACCCCAATACATCTCTCTCGTAACTTTCTTTTATTAAACTCTGGCTTCTCTCCGTCTTGTCAAAAAACACTTTTTTCATATAGTTTATATATTACGATAAAAAAAGACAAAATCTACAAAACCAATTTAAAAATATTTATATTGTTCATATAACATGCGCCTACGCATTTTATATGATGATAACAAACGCAACTACTATATTAAAGAGCAACCCAAACTTTACGCTGATACCAAACAATCCCTTTTCAAACTACTCAAATCAGAACTAGACGTTAAATCCATCCAAATTAGAAGGAATTCTATTTATTGTAGCACTGTGCTCTCCGCAAGACCCGAACCTATCAATAAGTAAATTATCTTCCTCTTCACTCCGCCTGACACCGCTAAAACAACCACTCCAAAATGATTCGTTCGTTTTTTTCGTCCTCGTAAAAGTCATTCATATCTACCGTATTGTTTCCTTTTTTCAAAGCACTAATACTATCCTTTAGTTTCTTCAATGATATGTTTTTACTCGTCCACATTGGATGTATTAATAAACTAAATAAGGACAATGTTTCATCAGTCTCTTTCACAACAAAACAAGCCAAGATATCACTTTGGTATTTTGAATTTATTTTATCAGGAAGCCACACAAAATAACTGTAGTTTTCGTTTTTATGATATGTTTTCTCAAACTTATTCATATTATGAAATAAACAAGACGCTGAACTCCGCTTCTTAAGTCTTCCCATTTTTTCCAAATTATCTACTTGCTTACTATCATCAAACAACTCTGACAACACGTGAGTATACCACGTTTTTGCTATCAAATTCACCTGTTGTCCAGTTAATTCTACCAAATCATTCTCGGGTAAATCTGACGACTTGTACTTGCTTCCAACCAATGATTGCATATTCGACTTATCATCCCATTGTATCACTTCATATTCATTTTCCCCCTTTTCATCGCCGTCACTATAATCATCTCCCTCATCTCCTTCATCCCCATCTATTGCGTCCAACCAAGGAAACCTTTTTGAGTACAGTTTTGTCGAATCTCCGATTAAATAAGGTACATAACGAGCACATTGATTATCTTTGAAAATAAAACCCTGTATATTACCCAAAAAAAAAATCGAAACAAATGTGTACCAATACATTAATATTAATTGTTACATTATATTTATTTCATTTTCATAAAATAATTATTGTTATTGTTTAGTGGTTTATTAATTTGTTTCTGAGGTTCGCTCATCTTCCAATTTCTACTCACTGTCACTGATTTACCACCTTCATCGATCATCGACAATTCTCGTTTTCGGGTTTGTGATTTTACTACATCAAACACACCGTTACTATATCGTATTTTCATGCTGTTGAATTCATTTTTACTACACGATGCTTGCGGTATCTGAGGAAAATCATTACATATTATCCCCATATATCGCCAAAAATCAGTCACTGATAATTCTTGCACATTGTACTTTTTCATGTAGTTCATCAAACGCAAAAATGAATACGACATTACACCATACCATTTACCATCAAATATACTAGATTCTGAATATTGTTCGTCCTTGCAACCACTCAGCATCAACACATTTGCCCGTAAGTCACTTTGTCTTGTTTTTGTTACTGTCTGGTTCCCAGATTTTAAATAATACTTCAAATCAAACGCACTTCCACTATGACAACTGTCTATTAATGAAAATAAATTCGTAGAAGCAGGCAAATACGAAAACAACCACTTTAACTGATCGTCTCTTATTAATCCCATATCACCCGCCACCATACATTCGTCTCTCCCATCGTCCTCCTCCGCTCGCCACCTCCTTAGCTTTCTATCAAACACTCTGTTTTTATCACTCACTTGACTACCATGTCCCGAATAATGTAAAAATACTTTGCCTCCAGGATTACGACGCGCCCAGTATACCATATTGAACAATGCTTTCACTATATTTACAAAACTCGGTTCACTTGTCTTTACCTTTTCATTGTTTTTTATAAAAACATCCGTATCACACAATACATCGAACTCTTTGTACCCATTTTCTTTTAAAAATTTATATATTTCCAATACATCATTATCACACCCAGGTAAATATGCATCTGTATTTGGATAAGTTACCCCAATTAATAATCCATAACTTTTAACCATATATATAAAATGTAGATTTTATATATATATACACAAATATCGTTAAAATTGAGAGCTAATTCTCAACAAACCTAAATTCTACGCGTAGAAATTTGAACCCGCTTCCGCCAATTCTAATGCTGCATTAAAAGACATATCTATATTTGTCTGCAAGTTGACTGGTACTTCTAAATAAGTTGATGTTTGAGTTTCTGTACCAAGCATACAATTATCAGAAACACATTCCTCTCGTTCATGGATTGTACCATTCTTGTTTATTGTCTTGTAAAAATTATGTCCACTCAATATCTCCTTCGAATATACCCCTACATATTTTGGACGCGTTAGTTCCATATATGTCGAATAATTATTTACACCTACTATTTTATTATTACGCATGATAATGTTATTGTTGTCTCTCACCGTTTTATTTATTTGATTCTCGCGCTTTTTTCTTATTACGTCGCTTGATGACATACCACCATTATGTAACCTAAACTTAGACGATGAAAATGATACTGTATTTGGCATTTACATATTATCAATATTTAAATTTCATTCACTTATATGGACTTTTTAATAATAACTTAATCCCACACTCTAATTGTTTTGACTATTTTCATTCCCATTAAAGCATACATTTCCACAATAAGTATTCAAACTTGGGTTGTAAGTCAATACCGACGACGCCGCCTGATTTATCGGTAGTTGGCTATTAATCGCATCATCTTGCATTATATTGTATCCATACCTACCATCTGGATTCATTACTTGAGTCGGTAAATCATCATTATTTTCTCCTTCATTCCACCCCATATAAAAATTTATTGAAATATCCGCAGTTCCTTCGCGCCAGGCATCGATGTCGCTGTACGATACATCATATATATCATCATACATCGCCAATGACGCGTCATACGCAGCATTTGTTTTGTTCTTTTCGAAGAATCCGCGCCTAGAGTTTTCATAACGATCGAAATACGGTATATAACTTGCATCTGGCAGCCAGTCTGGATTCCAACAGTGACCCGGAGGATTGTCCAAATCTACACTCTCACAATCTTGTCCAAATTCTCCCGCTTGATATTTCGAATCACATATGATATTGGAGGTATCAGGATGAGTACAATGATATATGTACTTGTCTTGAGCATATTGTAGTCTGAATTTGTTTCTTATTTCATTTACTGCGGGAGTTACCGAAACGGGAGTTACCGAAATATCTACAGGGGTTTCAGGAGATCCTTTTGTCCAACTCGCGCTTTTTGTTTCAATAAGAGTACCATCTTCTTGTGTAATTTTTATTTTTACTGCATAGTGGTCGTAATCCTGTGTATACATACTGTCATTGGTAAATGGTTGTATTCTTATTACGTAGGGCTCTCCACTAGATATATCATAACTGCATTCCCAAAAATTATTGCCAGGACCTGAGTAAAACATACCTCCGTTACCAGTTATAGGAGCATTAGCAGTAGCTGTCGAGCGTGTCGAGTTAGTGCTTGCGTCATATAATGTAATTGGTCTACTAGAATCATATGTATCCCCAAGCGACATAAATAATCCAGTAAACATCAAGGGGTAATCATGGTTATCATATTGAGTCGAATCATGCTCAATTCGTATTTTTTGTGTAATCAACTCACCACTATTCGGCAAATATAATTCGTCGAATCTTTTCATCAAATAACCACTACTCGCATCTACTAACTCATCCCATGTAGGTATAGTCGGATCTTGTATTACACTAAATGAAGCATCAATTCTACTACATGATATGTCTGAACTCTCTCCGCCATACCACTGGCACCACCCCACGTGACCACTAAGATCACGTCGCCAAATGTATGGAATTATTTCATAACTGGCCGTTATATAAAACTTAAACGGTTCACCATCCTCATTATATCCGTATACACCCGATAAGTTATTACCGACGCCTTTACCATAAAATGTCTCATTCACCTCCCTATAACTTTTAAAGATTTTGTAGAGGATGTATACTAATAATATTACTAAAATAATTGAAATTATTTGTCCATAACTCACTCGCATTATATATATCATACGATAATATTTTAGGGGAACCTAGCGGGGAAAACCTGAGTTCCCCCCACTAAAGTTTAAATAATTACATATATTAGATTAAAATGACCCCAGCAGAGAACACTAGAAGCCAAACGGCGGTCGATAAACCACTCGTCATTGAAGAACCTACCCCTTCCGGTATTTCGCTTTACATTGATTATACCCAAAACAACTACCAATACCGCAAATACGACCAAAAACCTACAAAAGAAGACGAAGATATGGAAACTAGACTTACCGAATCCAAACACGGCGCAGACTACAATGGTGGTGAAGAACGGATTAAAGAGTGTTTCGAACCAATTATTGATGAAGTTAGAAATCAAAAAATTAAATTGAATTATATTTACGTCATTAGCAAGAAAATCGATAAACGAACTTTTATCAAAGTTGGTGTTAGTGACAAATCAGATGGTTGGAATCGTCTCGGCAACGCTCAAACCTTTTTGATACCCGGTCTTGAAAATATTGGATATAAACTACATTTTTTATTCATGTACAAAGACCGAAGATGGGATGTACAAATACGTGATTACGTAGATAACAAAACTGCATATACTGATACTAAAATTTCTACAGCAATAGAACACGCTTTACACAACTTTCTAAGAACAACCTTCCCCACTTTTACTATGACTTTTCCTTCAGAGAAAAGAGTTAGCGAATGGTATCTACCAGAAAGAATTGATAAGATATCTAACAGTTACGATGATTTTTTCAAATATATCAAAAAATTTATTAGCCTCCAACAACCACTTCCTGATAAAGTATTCGAATTTACACACAGGCTTTCCACTAAAGATGATGCACCTATTCCAAAAAACCGCGAAATACCCATGGTTGAAAATATTACTGCCGAATTTCATAACCGTAAGTTGAAAAGATCTCTCAAATTATTGGATAAATATGCCAAAAATTTCTTGGCACAAAAACGCAGCGATCCAATGCCTATCGATCAAATCGATATTGAACCTACTGGTCACAATGCCACTTTAAACACTAAGGTGAGAGCCGAAAGAACAAAAGGTAATAAGAAATTGTTCGAAACCTCTTTGAAAGGTACCAAATTCAAAATCAAAGAAAACGAATATACCATTACTAAAATTAATTATAAGAAAGAAAAAGACACTTTATACGAAATGGCTCAAACATTTTGGGTACAAGTTCAATGGACCCCAATGGGCAGAACAAGAAATAGTAAACTCATCCCAAGAACCCCGATACTATTAGTCGATGGCGGACATTCTATCCCTGGACAACCTATTGTACAAATTCCCAAAAACCCCAAACACGAACAATGGAGTTATACATTAACCGATATAATAGGATACGAATTTCACATTTACGATATGCTTGCTTACTTAAACAGAAATAACAAGTTACCAGCAAATCTTAAAACCAATTACGATTGGTATAAGGACCGTTTCAAAAATTTAATTAAAGCGGAACATATTGTACACAAAAGAAATCGTGGCATGGTAGTTATTGACACAAAAAAGAAAAATCCTGAAAATTTTGTTGATCTTGTTAATAAAAAATTCATTGATCCAGACCACGAAAATGTGACATACATAGTTGAATCCATCGATTACGTACTTGAAAAAGCCGAATGGACCATTGCCGCTAAATGTGTACCTACTAACACACCCAAAACTGCTGTTTATTATGATGTAAAAGAAGCGACTAAACTTATTCAAGATTACGATAAAGCTATTCAAGACCAGATTAAAACACAAAACAAAACCACACGAAAGATTATCGCAAAACAAACGAAAAAACGAGGAGTCCGTATACCTCCTAAAACAACATTACGGACACAAAAATCAAAAAGTGAACAAACCACAAGACGACTACAAAAAACAAAAAATGAACGAAAAACAAGGCGCACAGAAGCCATTAAAACAAGGCGCAACCTTCCTAAATCACCCCCCAAAAAACGAAAGGGTCACGAAATAACAAAGAAAAGCGAATTCACTATTGTCAAAAAAGTTGGAACCAAACTTAAAAAAGTTGTCTTGGATGAAAACGATGCCGCTCAGGCGTTAATCATGCTTTCAAATCCTAAAACATAACACGGTACCATCTCTGGTTTTCAATACTACAATTTATAACATATATTTTTGAAAATATATATGTTAATTAGATACGTATTTGCGTCCAGTGTATCCACCTAAGAATCGTTAGTTAGCCATTATTATTATAGTTTGTTTTAGCGTCATAACTAATAGCATCAGCATGCTCGCTGCCGAGTTTATACAAAGCGTCAACTTCACTTGCATTCAGTGCGTAGTTCCAAATTTTTAATGAACGTATTGTGCCCTCCCAAGACCTATTAACATAATATTTATTTCCAATGATACCCTCAGTAATAACAGGTTCCACGGTCGTCGAGGAGTTGACGGCCGTGAGCCCGGTCGCACTCCTGTCTGTATATACAGTCGCGGTTTTGTAATTAGTAGTAAGGACTATGTGTACCCACTCATCTTCATTAAATGTTTGATTTCCCGTGATGTAGAAGACGTTAGGGTAATTTTTCACAACAACACGAACATTGTTTCTGTTCGCAGTCGTACTTGTACCAGTTCCTATTTGGATTTTATCACCATTCGACCCATTAAATTGTAAGATTATGTTGTAACTATAGGTAGGTATTTTTACCCAAAACGCGATGGTCATTGAACCACTAAGGTCCAGAGTGCTTCCGTCCCCAGACGTCAATTGCACGTAAGACTGGACGCCTTGGTAAACTGTTAATTCTTGATAGTTGAGAATATCGGCATCCCCCACCAAAGTCCCGTTTAGATTACCCATCATGTCAGTGATGTCTAACAGATTTGGCGTATAACTCCCGAAAATTAGTTCATGGATTAATCCGGAATACAAGCTAATACTTATACTAGTATTTTTACCAAGATTATACAACGTGTCTACCTCCACGCCGCTTAATACGTAGTCCCAAATTTGTAATGAACTTATGGTGCCGTAAAAATTGCCTGTATCATTTCCGGCTTTGTTTAAATAGACCTCGTCCATCGGAATCTCTGCTTCGTCATCGGTAATTGTGGAAGGAGAAGTAGTAGTCTGTTCGGTTCTTAACCCATTTTCACTACGGCTCACATTCATACCCATTATACTCTCGCCATAAGTAATGACTACGTGTATCCATTGATTTAATTCAATACTATCATTACATGTTATATCTTCATTACTTCCCCCTCTTGTCAGTTTGAAATAGAATTTGTTGGTGTTAATGCCATCATCTTCACCAAGTCCTAATTCGAATTTGTAATCATAAATACTCTGCTCCGGTGAGGGCCTATTAGCATAGAATATTTTGCAGAAGTTAAATGAATCGACTTTTACCCATAACGCGATGGTTCCTTCCTTCGGCAGTTTGTACGAATTTGAGGTTAATGCAAGTGTCACACTATTGTTTGTTGTTAGAGTATTGTCACTAAAATCTATACCCTCACCCACTACCACTTGGGGCAACACACCTGCAATGGGGACCATAGTACCAACATTATCAAGGAGCGCAGTATCTCCACCGGCATGGAAAACCAATTCATTCTGTAATCCATTATATAAGTCCGGTTCCGGTTCCGGTTCCGATATGGGTTGTGTACCGTGAACATATGTTCTACCATTATTGAACAATTGGGTAACTTCATTATCATCCAGTGCGCGGTTCCATATTTGCAATGAACTTATTATGCCATTCATATTGTTAGACGACCCTGTGCTGCTCTGCCCCTTTTTTCCAAGGTAGTTATTATTATCGGTATCATACAGGGTGTTCGAGACGATATTTTTAGTCACCTGCTTCTTGTCATCATCTAGATAGATTTTAAATACCCTTAAGTCTCCGTTTGCATTGTATGATAAACTGCAAACTATGTGTGTCCATACATTTTGAACGATAAAAGTATCATGTGACGCCTGTTCCCAGTTCGTGCTGTTCAGACGTTTCACATCAAACCGAATCTTATACCCGGAACCGTACCTTACAACCCGTATTCTCAACCCTCGAGTCGCGTCCTCCCAAATAACATTATCAGCAAAATAGACTAATTGAGTGGTAGTCATAACATTGAAATATACCCATAGTGCGATAGTGTGTGGATTCATGTTTGTAGCATCCAGTTGTAAGTAATTATTAGTACTATCAAATAATATGCCCGACCCATCCTGTGCGAGCCACCCACGAAATGTCGCATTCATTTGTTGGGAGTTCCACGAACTATAGTCACTTAAAGATCCTTGATGGAAAGCTAATTCATGGATAGGCAAGACTGGTTCGGGCTCTGGTTCAGGCTCCGGCTCTGGTTCTGGTTCAGGCTCCGGCTCTGGTTCTGGCTCCGGTTCTGGCTCTGGTTCTGGCTCCGGTTCTGGTTCGGGCTCCGGTTCTGGCTCTGGTTCTGGCTCCGGTTCTGGTTCGGGCTCTGGTTCTGGCTCTGGTTCTGGCTCTGGTTCTGG
>MDSW01078106.1_pt1 | contig 10929 bp, 9 predicted proteins | sample 811171 | NCBI WGS metagenome assembly MDSW01 (sample SAMN05326641, study PRJNA326480) | marine metagenome | isolation source: seawater | place: Atlantic Ocean: North West | collected 2012 | reverse complement strand
GCGACTCTACAAACGCAAAAACTCGTCCCAATGGTGGGCGACATGGAACCAGGACGGAAAGCGACATCGCCGAAGTACTGGGACTGACGACCGGAAGCTAGCCGAAGCGCTGGTTTCCAAATGGGTGCAGGAAGATTTTCTGGAAGATCACTTCGGGAAGAAGCCCGAACTTCCGTTTTCCGAAGCCCTGTTACGATACGCAAAGGCGCAGAAGCGCGATCATCCGAGGCATTTTATGAGCAACACACGCTATCGCCTACGATACTTCGCTAACCGGTTTGAAGGTTGGAATGTCTCCGACTTCACATTTCGAGCGGTGCAAGATTTCGTAGACGAGCAAATCGAGAAAGTGTCATCGGGTTCCGTGGCCCGCGACGTAGCTATCCTCAAGGCGATCCTCAATAAGGCCCGACGCGAGGAACGGACCGACTTCGTGCCGAACTTCCCTCGCGTCAAAGGCTCCAAGCCCCGCAACCGATGGCTGACCATCGACGAGGAAACGCGGCTGGTCGAACACGCCACGCCGCATCTTAAACACCTGATCCGCTTCGCCGTCGATACCGGCGGCAGAAAGTCGGAGATACTCGGCCTCGATTGGCGGGACGTGGACTTGGCGCAGAAACGCGTGACGTTCCGCGACACCAAGAACGGGGAAGACCGTACCATTCGCCTCTGCCAACGAGCTGAGGCGACACTACGGGTCCTTGGGCCGAAAAGCCGTGGCACTGTTTTCACGTTCAGAGGCCATCCGATCAAGAGCCTCAAGACAAGCTGGGCGACGGCTTGCGCGGGAGCGGGAATCGAAGATCTCCGCTTTCACGATCTGCGGCACACCTTTGCATCGCGGTTGGTGCAAAGTGGCGTACCGCTCTACGAGGTGATGAGCCTCACCGGGCACAAATCCTTGGAAATGGTGCAGCGCTATGCGCATCTTGCGCCAGACTATCAGGAGCGCGCCATCCATGCCCTCGACCAGTTTGGGCACAATTCGGGCACAGTCGGTAATGACAACAATGGGGAAAAAGGCGCTAAGCCATTGAAAGAAATGGTGCCGCTTGTCAGACTTGAACTGACGACCCCATCATTACGAATGATGTGCTCTACCAACTGAGCTAAAGCGGCCCACGGGCGCGTTCGTGCGCACGAAAACTACACCGAACGTCTTAACTGTCAAGAACTGAGATTTCGTTAAGGCTCAGATCAGCGACGTATCACCATCATAAGCGGTAACATACCACGATTCCGGCGCCGCGAGGGTGTCTTCCAGCCCCGGAGAAAGCGCCTTAAAAAAGAACGGGAACGTCGCCATCGGCCGCGACATCGGCTTGGTTTTCATCACTTCGGCGCGCAACCCCTGAGGCAGGCCGATCACTTCCAAGACATGGCATTTTTTCGCCATGGCGTACTCGTAAGCGCCGGCCAGCAAGGATTTCAACACCGCCGGGTCATCCCCATCGATGAACAGGTCGGCGATCTTCATCCGCTTGAGGCCAATCGCCGGTGCGTCTTCGCGCACCAGAACCGCATACCCCTTGAGGTCCCCCCCCTCGTCAAACCGCAGGAACCGCACGTCGTCTTTCGCCGCGCCCAGGGAAAAATACCATTTGAGCGTCGCCGCATCCCTGCTCGCCAGCATGACGCCCGGCAGCTGTTTCTTGCGCCGCGCCCAAAGATCGTCGAATGCCGCGTCGACGGCGCCGAGCCCAACCGGCGTAATCTTGTCCAGCGCGCCGTATGGCCGCCGCCCGGCAAGCCGCATCGAAAAGTCGAGCGGCACCGAACCCAACAGGCCCAGCATACCGGCGACGAAAGGCCCTTTGCCTTTCTTGCGGAACGCCGCCTTCAGGAACCCGGGCGCGTCGACGACCCAGTATAGTATGTCGCCGTAACCGGGCTGCGGCATCTTCGAGCCGCCGAACGCAAGGCAGCGCTTACCCGCCGGCGGGTTCGCCGACGAAATCAGAACCACGTCGACATTGTCCTGACCGAAGAATGCCTCGCAAAGGCGCGGTGTCTCGGTCCGATAATCAGCATCCAGCGCCCACGCCCGCGCGCTTGAGATCAGCACAGGTTTGCCGTCGAGCCAGGACACCTGGGGAATGTTGCCGAAAAAACCTTTGATCGACCCAGCGTCTTCGAGGACCCAACCGAGCGCCACATCTTTTGCATGATGGGCGAGTGCAGGATTGTCGACCCACAGTCCGCGCCAGTGCCTGATAACGGCTTCCGGCCCGTCGGGCATCACGAGCCCGAGCGCTGCTAGAAAATCGGTAATCGCAGGTGCGTCATCGACGGTCGCGGCGCGCAGCGCCCCCTTCTGTTCGCTGGACATGGTCAGTCACCCAGAAAATAGCGGAGTTGATAATTACCCCAATTGGCGAGCAGATGATCGCGCCGGATATCGAACGCGGACGCGCCGGTCCGGTTGGCACCGCGATGACCCGTCAGGAAAGACGCATAACCCGCATCCGCCGCCATCGCGGGGTGCCGGTCCGGGTCATAGTCGATCCCGGCGCGGCCGAACGGGCAGCAAAAATGCCGGCAAGGTGCGCCGGTCCCGCGCTCGATCGCTTCCCGCGACCTCACCAGTTCCCCCATCGCATCCTGATCCGACAGATCCTTCAGATGGACATGCCCGACGCTGTGCGAGCCGATGGTCATACCCGCTTCCGTCATGACGCGGCAATCATCCCAGGTCAGGAACTCCATCAACCTTTCACCGTCATCGTAAAAAGCCAGCAGGCGATCGCGATCCGTATCGATATCTGTGCCGATGTAACCGGTTGCGACAAAAAAAGCCGCGACGGCATTCTCGGCCGCCAGGATCGGCACCGCGTTCTCGATCCAATTCTTGAAGCCGTCATCGAACGTGATGCAGATATAGCGGCCGTCGATCGGCGCCCCGGACGAAATCATCTCGATCGCATCGTCTATGCCGATAATCTCGCCGATGGTTTTGAAATAACGTATCTGCCGTTCGAAACCGGCGCGTTCATCGTCAAAGACGTGATGGTAGTAGGGGAACCGCACCCAATCCGAACGGCGCATGGGCGACCGGGTCATGGAGAGGCCGGCGATCGCCGCCGCGCGGGCCGCGTTTCGCAGTCGTTGCGCCGCACTCTCCCCGGCCATGAAGGCGCGGTAGGTACGGATCGGCTGATGCGTGGTCACGTCTTTGTCGTCGCGGCGCGTGCATGCACGGACGCCGACGTCACGTCGGCCGCCACCGCGGCAACGTCACTGGCATCCGGGTCCTTTGGACCGGTGATCGCGGCGCGGTCATCGCCTTCCAGCGCGGACCCCGATTCCGCGAATGACGGCTTCGGCAGGCCCGAAATATGTGGCGGCGTCCGCCAGGTATAACTGTCGAACGCATTGCAGTTCCCGCAATGCGACGTCCAGACCGCAACGGCGTTGCCGCAGTCGCCACAGACCCATTTCTCATCCCCAGGCGCGCTGCCGGCACGGACCAGCCATTCGCGCGCCTTCGTGAGATCGCCGTTTTCGCGTTCTTCGAGTTCCGCCATCATCCGGCAAATCCGCGCCTGCGGCTCCACCCCGTCACCGGCACCGGCTTGTTGGAGGTGCTTGCGCGCTTCGCCCCACAACTCGGCACCCAGCGCAGCGCGCGCGAGCGCGACATGGCTTTCCGGGTGATCACTGTTCACGGCGGCCAGTTTCTCGCTGGCCTTGACCCGCGCAATACCGTCCGGCGCCTTGCGCGCGTCCCAGTAAGGTTCAAGCAGGTCGGGGTGCGGTGTTTTCGCCCAAGTCTTCTCGGCCACGCTGGTCGCCTTGCGATGCTGGCCGTCCGCAGTATATCGGCGGACCAGGGCGACCACCGCCGGGATCAAATCAGGTGCCATATCCGCCGCCGATTTGAGCTGTTTCAGCGCCTTCGCGCTGTCACCCGCATCCTCGGACTCCTTTGAGAGTTCAAAAGCGATCACGGCACGGCGCCGCTCGGCTTCGGGTTTTTCCAGAAGCCGCTTTTTAGCCATGTCGTCGTTCGTATCGGCGGCGCTGAGCCAAGCGCCGCTGCCGGATTGCAGTTCAAACAGCGTCGCCGCGACCCATTCACTGCCGGGCTGCATCCGATGCGCTGCCTCGGCAAGTTCGAGCGCGCGCGACTTGTTGCCCGCCTTGACCGCCTGCGTCAGCAACCCGCGCAAGCCCAGAAACTTGGTCTCCGGGTCGTCCAGCATATCGGTGAAGAACTTTTCGGCGGCCTTCTCATCCCCGTCCAACTGCGCCGATTGCGCCGACAGAAGCCGTGTCAGCGGCGCCGAGTCCGACAAGAGCGCTTCCGCCCGGCGGGCCTGACGCCGCGCTTCAGGTGCGTCCCCGGCGGCGACCGCGACCATGCCACTGGAAAGCGCCGTATAGCCTTTGCGCTGGCGCCGTTCCTTCATTGCCGTGGTGATTTCACCCGGGACGGCACGCAGAAACCGCCAGAAGCGGTACAGCCCGGCAGTCAGCGCGGAGAACAACAGACCCGCCGCCATCATCACGCCAACCGAGGTGTCGAGCCGCCAGCCCTGCCATTCAAGCGTTACATCGCCCGGATTCTGCACGAACCAGACCACGCCGAGCACGACGAAACAAAGAAACGCCAGGAAGAATATCCAACGCCACATGGCTTTTTGTCCTTCCCCGTTACTTTTCGAGCCCGGCCAGCGCGGCGGCGTGCATGGCATCGAGTGCGCGCTCCGCGGATGCCCGAGCTTTCGCGTCCAGAAGCCAAGGCTCCAGCATCGCCTTCGCTTCACCGTCGAGCGTATCGGCCAGCGCGGCACCCGTTTTCGCAGCCGCGCTCACGTCTCTGTTCGCCAGATCCTGTTCGATCCCGGCGACCGCGTCTTCGACCGGATTGCCCGACGCACCGTCTGTACGCCGGAGCGAAACCAGGGCCGAGAGCCGCCCGGTCGCCTGTTCCAACCAATCGCCGTTACCGACCCGCGCCTGCGCGACGATGTCGCCGGCGATGGCGGAAAATTTCGATTGCAGTTCCTCAACGGTCGGCAGGCCCGTTACGGACGCATTCTCAAGACGGCTTGCCGCCGCGATGACTTCGGTATTGCCCTCTGCGACAGAACGCAATGCATCCAATTGTCCGGCATAAGGTCTTCCGGAAAGCACCGCGTCGCGAAGCTGCGCGATTGCCAGGACAACGCCGGATCCGGCGGTCCCGGGCCCCTTGTTGGCAATATTCTCCACCTTCTCGGACAAAGCCGCGACTTCACCCGTGGTCTCGCGATCCTTTTTCTCGAGCCCGTCGATACGCGACAGGATCGGCTCAAGATCGACGGTAGCACCGGAATTGTTGGTGACCGCACTGGCCAGCGTACGCACTTCCGCAAGACGGCTTTCAAGGTCGTCGATACGCGCCAAAGCCTTGTCGAGTTCCGCCTGAACCCGTTCCTTTTGGTCCTTGAGGGCCGCCATCACGCTGTCCGCGCCACCCGCGTCGGCCAGAGACTTCTCCAGTGACGCGACGCGTTCGCTGAGCAACTCGACCGGTGTGGGCTGATTGTCGTCCGCTTTCTCTTCCGAGTCCCCATAACCCGGCAATTTCGCCAGATACGGCTCGACCTCGGGGAGCCATAGATCGCGGGTCACGTACCCACCGCCACCCAGAAGGATGACCAGCACCAAAAGAAACAGAAATGCGCGGCCGCCGCCCGAGGATTCGTCATCGGATTTCTGATCCTGCGGCTTCGATCCACCGGCACCGGGCACCGAGCTCGATTTCGTGCCGGACGCGGGCTTGGCTTCGTCTTTCTTGGACGCGGATTTCGTATCCGCCGCTCCGGACGAAGATTTCGCCGGTGTTTCGTTGTTCGTCTCGGGCTTTTTTGTGTCGCTTGCCGCTTTTGCGGGCTTTTTATCCGACTGTTTCGCCGGGTCCGATGGCTCAGCCATGGGGTATCCCTCTATTGTTCGCCAAAGTAGCGCCGGTTAACCGTAACAAGACCGGACCGCCTCCAGCAAGGACTCCTGATCCGGTTGCGCTGCGACAATCACTTCTTCCCAACCCTCGCCGGCTGCCTCGAGGACGTTCTTCGACAGGGCAAAAAGCGTCAGCGCGCCCATATGGTCGTTCAATTCCGCAGTTGAAAGAAGGTGCCGGAAATGGGCGGCCGTCCTCGGTGAATACAGGACCACGCCATCGACAACGTCGTCCCTGATTGCCTCGACCGCTTCCGGCGGCAGTTCGGTTGCCGTTCGCGCTTCATATAGCATTTCCCGCCACACCTTGTAGCCCTGAGGCTCCAGCATCGCCGCCAGGTCGCCGGCGCTTACCGAGCCGGCGGCATGGAGCAGGACACCGCCTTTCGGATTACATTTCCGGGCCGCCAGCTTCGCCAGGTCGTCGACATCGCCGCCGGCGCTCGACACCGAAAGGAACCCGAGCTCCGTCGCCGCTTGCGCCGTCGCATCGCCGACGGCAAGGCAGGGGATATCCCGGCGTTCGGTACGTTTGGCCAGTGCGCGGGCGCCATTGGCGCTGGTCAGCAGCATCGCCTGTACGGTTTCGACATCGAGTTCCGGGCCCTCCAGGTATTCGATGTCCAGGAGCGGCGCGGCAACGCTGTCGATACCGAGCGCATCGAGGCGGCGGATTAACGGTGCCGCATCGGCTTCGGGTCGGGTGATCAACAGGGTCGGCATCAATCAGGCTCGTCGAAGAATCCGGGCGCGGCCCGGGCGCGCAGTTCCTCGCCCGCATCGCGTCCCATCGCCTCGGCATCCGCGGCGGCGCCCTCGCGCTCGGCGCTCAGGACCTCCGAGCCGTCGGGGCGGAATATCATGCCCTTCAGGACGAGCCGGTCACCCGTCAGACGCGCCAGGCCGGCGATCGGCGTCCGGCACGAACCGTCCAGTGCATCCAGCAGCGCACGCTCGCACATGACCGTCGTGTGCGACATCGGGTCGTTGAGCGCCGCCAGATACCCGAGCGTTTCCGCGTCATCGGCACGGCAGGTGATACCAATGGCGCCCTGCGCACACGCTGGGAGAAAGACATCCGGCTCGATGATTTCGGTGGCGACATCGCGGCAGCCGAGCCGGTCGAGCCCGGCGAGGGCGAGAAACGTCGCATCGAACTCACCCGCTTTCAGCTTGCCGAGCCGTGTCTGGACGTTTCCCCGAATCACGCCGATATCGAGGTCCGGGCGCATGCTGAGAAGCTGCGCCTTGCGGCGGATCGACGCGGTGCCGACCCGCGCGCCCTTCGGCAGGCTCTGGAGCGTCGGCACGGTGTAACTGATAAAGGCGTCACGCACATCGGCGCGCGGCAGCACACAGCCGATGGCCATACCCTCTGGCAGCCAGGTTTCAAGATCCTTCATGGAATGCACGGCCATATCGATGCGCCGGTCCATCAACGCACGATCCAGTTCTTTGGTGAACAAACCCTTTCCGCCGATTTCAGAAAGCGGCCGATCGAGCACCACGTCACCTGTGGTTTTGACCGCGTCGATCACGAGACGGCCGTCTTCGGCCAGGTCCGGATAAATGCCCCGCAGCATCTCCGCCGCCTGCTCGGTCTGCACCATGGCAAGCGGGCTCGAACGGGTGCCGATGATCAATCGTCTTGGTGTTTCGGTCATGCTTCGATCGTCGTTTATAATCATTTGCCTTCGGCAAGCAGCGGCTTGGCCTTTGACGCGCCCGAGAGTAAAGTCCCGCCCCGCCGAGCGAAAGGGCTAAGACGTGATTGTTTTGGGGATCGAAACCAGTTGCGATGAAACTGCGGCCGCCGTCGTCGACAGCGACCGCCGCATTCTTTCGAATGTGGTTCTATCGCAGATAGACGATCACCGCCCGTTCGGCGGCGTGGTCCCCGAGGTCGCGGCCCGTGCACACATGGAACATACCGACCACGTCATCGCCGAAGCGATGGAGAAAGCGGGGGTCCCGTTCGCCGACCTCGATTGTATCGCGGCAACGGCGGGACCGGGCCTGATCGGCGGTGTGCTGGTCGGCGCGATGTCGGCGAAAGCGATCGCGCTCGCAACCGGCAAACCGTTCGTCGCCGTCAATCACCTTGAAGGGCATGCCCTGACCGTGCGGCTTACCGACGACGTTGCCTTTCCGTATTTGCTGCTTTTGGTGTCGGGTGGTCACTGCCAGTTGCTCATCGTCGAAGGCGTCGGCCGGTACAAGCGGCTTGGGACAACCATCGACGATGCGGCGGGCGAAGCTTTCGACAAGACAGCCAAGATGCTGGGGCTTGGATATCCAGGCGGCCCGCTGATCGAGAAAGCCGCCGAAGGCGGCGATCCGCAAAAATTCAATTTCCCCCGTCCGATGAAGGGGCGTCCCGGCTGCGATTTCTCGTTTTCGGGTCTGAAAACCAGCGTCCGCCGCGCAACGGAGACACTGGAAGGGCCGATGGAAGACGCGGTCCCCGACCTTGCCGCCTCGTTCCAGACCGCGGTCGCAGAGACGCTCGTCGCACGCACCCGCAACGCCGTCGATATGGCGCGGGCCTCACATCCCAACATCGAAACCCTCGTCGTTGCCGGCGGCGTCGCCGCCAACAAGGCCATCGGTGTGGCGCTGAGCGATCTTGCCGCACAAACCGGCATGCGCCTGGTCAAACCGGCACCGGCGCTATGCACCGACAACGGCGCGATGATCGCCTGGGCAGGGCTTGAACGGTTTCGCCTCGGTCAGACCGACCCCCTCGATTTCAAGGCCAGGCCGCGCTGGCCGCTCGACCCGGACGCCCCGGCGGCGGCGTTCGCGGGCGTGAAGGCTTAATTTCGCCGAGTATCACAATTCTCTTGTATACTGGCGATCGGGAGACATTGCCGTGATTTTCAAACAAGAGACGTTAGACCAATTAGCCGCTGAGTTTGCTGAGGTTCGACCCAAGCATTTTGAATTGCTCCGAACTGTGACGGCGCATGATTACCGAGATGAAAGAGCAAGAGAATATGCAAATCAGGGATTTCTGCGGCGCTTGTACACGTTGGTTCGCTGTCTAGACAATGTGTTTACCATTACACCTCCATCGCGAGACGATGTGCCATCAGCTGATGAGAGAAAGGATGTTGAAATTAGCCTTCAAGCGTTCGTTTTCAATGTGTTCGGATGCATCGACAATCTAGCGTGGGTCTGGGTCTCCGAGAAAGGCGTCATGAGAGAAGATGGTAAGGCGCTTGCAAGAAGCGCAGTCGGCTTTCGCCGAAGTTGCAAGGAAGTAAGAGCGTCTTTGCCACAGGAGCTTCAACGATACTTCAACGGGATGGAAAAATGGTTCCGAAATCTTGACGAGTTTCGTCATGCGCTCGCTCATCGAATTCCATTCTACATTCCGCCACACGTAGTTAGAGAGAAAAATGTGGACCAGTACCGCGAGCTAGAGACCGCTAAGATAAGAGCTCTAAACTCAGGTGATACAGAGGAATACGAAAAGTTGGATGCTCAACAGAATCATCTCGGAGAGTTCAGGCCATTGATGGCACATTCCTTTAATGAAGGGTCGCCGACCATAGTATTCCATGCACAGATGCTTGCGGACTTCAATACGGTGGACGACATTGCCAAACGCATCTTCGCCACACTTTAATGCTTCGGGCCTCTATTGCAGCTACGTCCACAAACACTCTCGGCCTAATAACCACTTCGAACATCCAACCGTACAGTTCGCTCCGCCCAATTGCTTTGAGCATAATTGGGCCCTACAAATATCGGCATGACCGCCTATCAGACCATCACTGTCATTGGCGCCGGGGCCTGGGGGACGGCGCTGGCCGCGACGGCCCGCCGCGCCGGGCGCACCACCCGTCTGTACGCCCGAGAAACCGAGGTCGCCGACGCGATTAACGCGGGGAAGGGCAACACCGTCTATCTGAAGGACGTCCCGCTACCCGACGGGATTGTCGCCAGCGCGGACCTTGGCGATGCCGTCAAGGATGCCGAAGCGGTGATCCTTGTCGTTCCGGCACAGTTCCTTCGCCCTACGGCAGAGGCGCTCACCGGGGTAATGCCAAAAGGCGTGCCGGTCGTGCTCGCCGCCAAGGGGATCGAGCAGAGCACCCAAAAGCTGATGAGCGAGGTCGCCGAAGAAACGCTGCCCGGCTACCCGATCGCCGTGCTGTCGGGCCCGTCCTTCGCCGCCGAGGTTGCGCGCGCCCTGCCCGCCGCGCTGACCCTTGCGAGTACCGATGAAGCCCTCGGGAAACAACTTATCGATACCCTGGCGGGACCCACGTTCCGCCTTTATCAGTCGAGCGATCTGATCGGTGCCGAGATCGGCGGCGCGGTCAAGAACGTGCTGGCCATCGCGTGCGGTATCGTCGAAGGCCGTGGGCTCGGCGATAACGCGCGCGCCGCGCTGATCACGCGGGGCTTGGCGGAAATGGTCCGTCTCGGTCTTGCCAAGGGTGCGACCCGCGAGACCATGATGGGGTTGGCCGGCCTGGGCGATCTCGTGCTGACCTGCAATGCCATGCAGTCGCGTAATTTTTCGTTCGGCTACGCGCTCGGTCAGGGCAAGACACCTGAAGACATCCTCGCGGACCGGGTCGCCGTCACAGAGGGTGTCACCAGCGCCGTCTCGGTGACCGAGCTCGCCAAATCGATCAGTGTCGAGATGCCCATCTGCGATGCCGTTCATGCCATCGTTCACCAAGGCCGCGACATCGATACGGCGATGACGATGTTGATGGCGCGGCCGCTGACGTTCGAATAAGCAGGAAGGAAACCCCCATGCATTTTGTTATCTATTGCCTGGACAAGGACGGCCACGCCGATGTGCGGACCGAGAACCGTCCGCAACATGTCGAATACCTGAAAGCGAGCGCCGACAAGATCGTCTGCGCCGGACCGCTTCTGACGGATGACGGCGAGGGCATGATCGGCTCGACCCTGGTGATGAAGTTCGCCGACCGATCCGAGGCCGAGGCGTGGGCGGCG
>MDSW01028839.1_pt1 | contig 10929 bp, 10 predicted proteins | sample 811171 | NCBI WGS metagenome assembly MDSW01 (sample SAMN05326641, study PRJNA326480) | marine metagenome | isolation source: seawater | place: Atlantic Ocean: North West | collected 2012 | reverse complement strand
CAAGTCATGGTCCTGATGATTTTAATCTATGTTTAAAAAATAATATTCCATCTAAATATACTGTAGATAATTCTGGATTATACACCAATGAAATTCCATATTTTACAAATACACATATTTTTAAAGCAGATGATTTAGTTATAGAAAAACTAAAAGAGCAAAAAAAATTACTAAAAGATGACAAACTTAACCATAGCTATCCCCATTCTTGGAGATCTAAAGCTCCTTTAATTTACCGAGCAACACCTCAATGGTTCATTTCTATGGAAAAAAATAATTTAAGAAAAAAAGCTATCAAGTCAATAAATGAAACTCATTTTTATCCAAAAAAAGGAAAAGAAAGATTATTGTCTATGATTGAAGGGAGACCTGATTGGTGCGTATCAAGACAAAGGGTGTGGGGTGTACCATTGCCAATTTTTATTAACAAAAAAACAAAAGAACCATTAAAAGATAAAAAGGTGATTGAAAGAATAGCTTCAGTTTATGAAAAACAAGGCTCTGATTGTTGGTTTACAGATGACCCAAAAGTTTTTCTAGGCAATGAATACAATCCAAATGATTACGATAAGTTAAATGATATTGTTGAGGTTTGGTTCGATAGTGGTTCAACACATAGCTTTGTATTAGAGAAGAGAAAAGATTTAAATTGGCCTGCAGACATGTACCTTGAAGGTTCTGACCAGCATAGAGGATGGTTTCATTCTTCTTTATTAGAATCCTGCGGTACAAGAGGTAGAGCACCATTTAAAAGCATTCTATCACACGGTTTCGTAGTAGATGGAAAAGGTATGAAAATGTCTAAATCAATGGGAAACGTCATTTCTCCAGAAGACATCTTAAAAAATTATGGTGCAGATATTCTCAGAGTTTGGGCTTCAGCATCAGATTATGCAGAAGATTTGAGAATTGATAAAAATATTTTAATTCAGCATGCCGAGTCATATAGAAAAATCAGAAATACTTTTAGATTTATGCTTGGAAATTTAAAAGATAATTTTGAGAAACAAGATTTTAAGAAAATTCAAATTAATAAAATGGATGAGTTAGAACAGTTCATTTTACATAAACTATTCATCATCGGAGAGTCTGTTGATGAAAATTTAAAAAATTATAATTTTCATAAATTATATAAAGACTTATTAAACTTCTGCACGCTAGATCTTTCTTCATTCTATTTCGATATCAGAAAAGATGTACTTTACTGCGATAGCATGAACTCAGTAAAAAGAAAAAACTGTGTAATTGTTCTCAACATAATTTTAGAAAGCTTGTTAAAATGGTTTGCCCCAATTTTAGTTTTTACTACTGAGGAAATCTATAATTTGGTGAATAAGGATATTAGCGAAAGTATTCATGAAAGTGAATTTGTAAAAATCCCATCTAACTGGAGGAATGACAAGTTGAATAAAAAATGGTCAAATTTATTTAAGATTAAACAAGAAGCAAACATTGCAATAGAGGACAAGAGATCAAATAAAGAAATCGGGTCAAGTTTGGAAGCCGAAATAAAACTGATATTAAATAAAGAGAAATTTGAGCTTCTTGATAAATTAGATCTAGAAGATTACTTTATTGTTTCAAAAGCAAAGAAAGAACTATCAAACAATGATGAAATAAAAATTGAGGTAAAAAAAGCCCAAGGACAAAAATGTGAAAGATGTTGGAAAATTTTAGAAAAAAGATGCGAGAGATGTTCTAAGGTACTCCAATAAAATAAAAAATTACTTTGATTAACTTTAAAGAAATAAAAAAGAAAATTTTTAAGAAAGAAAATTTTTATTTTCTTATCCTACTCCTCCTCATTTTTAGTATTGATAGGTACTCAAAAATTAAAATTGTTGAAGATTTTGGCGGAAGAGTGTTCTTCATAAATGAATTTTTAAATTTTGATCTTGTATGGAATACCGGTATAGGTTTTGGATTGCTTAGTTTTAATTCAAGTTTATATTACAACTTAATTTCATTTTTAATATTCACTGTGATTATTTTTTTAATATTTTTTGGATTAACATCTGATAAATTTGATAAAACAATTTTTTCTGTAATTATTGGTGGGGCTTTAGGAAATTTTTACGATAGAATTACTTTCAAAGCTGTGCCAGATTTTATTGACTTTCATTACGGTAATTTTCATTGGTTTACATTCAATGCAGCAGATATTTTTATTACAATTGGAATAATTTGTTTTATTATGAGAGAAATTTTTATTAAAAGTAATCAATGAAAGTGATTTTATTTATAACTTTTTTGATGTTTATTGTAACTTCATGTGCCTCTATGCAAGAGGCTGGACAGGTTTTACGTAACGAAAAAATAAAAACGACCGATGAGTTTTTAGTTAAAAAGAAACAACCTCTTATACTTCCTCCAGATTACGACAAAATCCCTGAACCAGGTTCTTCAAACAAAACTCAAAACAATGATAAAGATAAAATTAGAAAAATTTTAAAAAAGTCTGATGTAGATCAATCAGAGATGAATAAATCTGGCTCAGTTGAAAAGTCAATAATTGATAAAATTCGTAAGTGAAAGAAAATAACTTAGTAATAAAAGACTACATACAAAAATCTCATTTAAATTTGAAAGTGGGTAAAAAATTGTACTCAAAATACAAAAAAATATTTCATCAAATAAATAGCCTATCAAAAATTCCTAATCAATTTTTTTATCTTTTTAATAAAAATCATAGATTGACTACAAAAATTAGCGATCTAAAAAAATTTAAAAGATTTAATACAGTAGTTCTAATTGGAATGGGAGGGTCCATTCTTGGAGCAGAGGCAATATACAGATATTTAAATAATAATATCAAAAAAAAATTTTATTTCTTGAATGATTTAGATATTGCAAAAATTAAAAAAATAAAAAAAGAAATTACAACTAAAAAAACACTTTTTCTTGTTATATCTAAATCAGGTAATACTATTGAAACAATTTCAAATTTATTTTATTTAAATATTCTAAAAAAAAAATCAAAAAATATAATTGTTATTTCAGAAAAGAAAGATAGCATTCTTTTTAATATTACAAGAAAATTTAATCTATTTTTTATCGAACACAAAAATTATATAGGAGGAAGGTACTCGGTGTTATCAGATGTCGGACTTGTGCCAGCATATCTTATGGGAATTAATATATCTAAACTCAGGAAAAATATATATAAATATATTTCAAATAATCAAATATTAAAAGACGGTTCTATAAAACTTGCGAACATACTAATTCAAAAAAAAATGCCTAATTTAGTATTTCTTAATTACTCAAAAAATTTAGATAAGTTTCTTTTTTGGGCTCAACAGTTGATTGCCGAGAGTTTAGGAAAAAAAAGCCAAGGATTTTTTCCAATAGTCTCTAATGTGCCTAAAGATCATCACAGCCTTTTACAACTCTACTTGGATGGTCCAAAAGATAAATTATTCATAATTTTTAGTATTGACGAAAAACCAACTAAAAAATTAAGTGTAAATAAATTTTTAAATAAAAAATCTTTTTTAAATAATAAAAGTTTAAATCAAATTCAATTAGCACAAAAAAATGCTTTATCTGAAACTTTAAAAAAAAATAAAATCTCTTTTAGAGAGTTTAAATTAAAAAAAGATAATGAGGAAACCTTAGGACAATTATTTTCTTATTTCATTTTAGAAACGATTTTGATTGGTAAATTAACGAATATAAACCCTTTTGATCAACCTGCAGTAGAACAAGTCAAAGTAGTAACAAAAAAACACTTACTTAAATAAAGCAAAAATTATTTTTGACCGACCATAAACTTTTTCATCGAGGATCTTTAATATACCTTCAAAATCATCTTTAGAATTCTTTTCTCTATGAATAATTATTAAGTGATTTTTTTCATAAATTTTTTGGCTTTTTAACTCTATTAAATTATTAATAAATTTTAAATCTTTAAATGGCGGATCAAAAAAAAAAATATTATATGTTTTTTTCCAGTTTTTAATATTTTCAATTCTATTTTTGATTATTTCAGCCTGGTTATGGATAGATAATTTTAATAAGTTTTCTTTTAATATTTTTGAGGCATCCAAGTCGATTTCTACAAAAGTTACCATTTTAGCACCGCGAGATAAACATTCTAAACCAAAAGATCCAATCCCCGAGTAAATGTCTAAAATATAGGCGTTTTTCAGCGTCACATTAATTTCATTTGAGTGAGATAAAATATTAAAGATATTTTCTCTTACAGAATCCTTTAACGGTCTAGTATTTTTTGTTCTTAAGAATTGTATGATTCTACCTTTTAATCTTCCGCCTATAATTCTCATTTTTTATCTAAAATTTTCCAACCTATATCTTTTCTAAAAAATCCACTCTTCCATTTTAATTTTTTTATCATTTTAATTATTTTTTCCCTCACCTTCAAAAGATTATTTCCAGATGAAGTAAAGTTTAAAACTCGACCTCCAACAGATAAAAGTTTTCCATTTTCAATTATTGTTCCAGCATGGTAAACGACATCTTTTTTATTTTCTTTCAAATTTTTAAAGTTATTGATTAAAATATTTTTCTTGTATTTACCTGGATAGCCTTTTGAGCACAAAACTATTGTCATACTTTTTTCTTTGCTCCATTTAATATTTATTTTATTAAGATTGTTATTAAGTGAAAGTTTAATTATCTTTAAAAGATCAGTTTTAAGTCTTGGTAGAATAACCTGGCACTCAGGATCACCCATTCTCACATTATACTCAATTAGGAACGGCTCACTTTTTACGATCATCAAGCCAACGTAAAGAAAACCTGTATATGGATGTTTTTCTTTTTTTAGTGCTTTTAAAGTCGGTCTTACAATTTTATCAATAATTTTCTTTTCTAAATTTTTGTTAATAATAGGTGCTGGTGAATAAGCTCCCATTCCACCAGTGTTAGGCCCAATATCTTTTTCTCCAACTCTTTTATGATCTTGTGCAGTGCCAAAAAATTTAAAACTTTTTTTATCGACGATTAAGAAATAGCTTGCCTCTTCTCCAATTAAAAATTCTTCAATAACTAATTTGTTAGAAGATTTAAACTTTCCTTTAAAAATTTCATCAGAGACATTTAAAACTTGTTTCTTTGTTTTGCATATAGTCACTCCTTTTCCTGCTGCCAGCCCATCCGCTTTAACTACTATTGGTAATTTTGAATTTTTTAAAAATTTAACAACTTGTCCTTTATTTTTGCATATTCGAAATTTAGCAGTAGGAATATTATTTTGCTTACATATTTTTTTCATAAAAGATTTTGATCCTTCTAATCTTGCAGCATATTTAGAGGGTCCAAAAACTTTGATTTTATTTTTTGTTAGAAAATTGACAATCCCTAGAGATAAGGGTTCCTCGGGTCCTATTAAAACTAAATCTATTTTATTTAATTTTATTAATTTCAGAATTTCGTTAAAATTTAGTATATCTACTTCTATATTTTTTGCTAAATTTTCTGTTCCTGCATTTCCTGGAAAACAAAATATTTTCTTACATAACTTTGACTCATATAATTTTTTGCACAGAGCATGCTCTCTTCCGCCACTACCTATTAATCCGATATTCATGTAAGATAGAATATTATATAATTTAAAGATGACTAAAAAAAAAGCTAAACTTGTTTTTAAACACAACTCTTTTGATATTGTTGAAGAGGGTGATCATGTTTTATGTGCTATTTCAGGTAAAAAAATATTATTGAAAGACTTAAATTACTGGAATGTTGATTTACAGGAGGCTTATTTTTCACCAATAGAGGCAAATGAAAGATATAGAACTCTAAAAAAAATTTGAATTATTTCCATCTGTTATGTGTCCATATCCACCCTTCAGGTTTGTAGTCTATCATTTTTTCAATAATTTTATTTAATTTATCAGTTAACTCAGTCTTATTATTAGAGCTTTTAGGATCAATTTCTTGAAAAAATTTTATTTTAAAATTATCATTTTGGTCTCTTTCAATAAAAACTGGAATAATAGACAAATCAAATTTTAAGGCAAGTTGAGCGGGTAAAGTTGTAGTTAGTGCAGATTTCCCAAAAAAATTAATTTTTTCTCCTTCACTAACCCTTTGATCTATCATTAAAGCAATACTGTAGCCTTTTTTTAAATATTCAATTGCCTCTCTTACACCGCTTACTCCTTTTTTGATTTGGTTTTTACACACATATTTTTTTCTTAAATATTCCATAAAAGGATTTAAAAAATAATTATTGAGAGGTCTATAAATTGTGGCAAGGTTTATGTTTTTTTTAACTATCTCCATAGACATTAACTCATAATTGGCAAAATGTCCTGAAACAAATATTACAGGCTTTTTTAGTTCAAAAATTTTTTCCAACTTATCCCCGCCTTCAATTTTAATATGAGCATTATCTTTTTTAAAATGATTAAGAAATATATATTCAATAAAAGTTTTTCCATAGTTTTGCCACATGCTTGAGACTATTTCATTTTTTTTTATTTCTGTAAGATTTTTTGAATAAATATCCAAGTTTGAGTATATTAATTTTTTTGATTTGAAATTATGTCCAATTTTTAAAAAAAGATATGAAAAAAATTTTCTGCTTAGTGTTAAACCTATAATTTTTCCTAAAATGAAAAATATATAAATTATAATTGACTGTAAAAAATAAGTGAAAAATTTAATCATAAATAGCCTGAATTTTTTTTATAAGTTGTTCTTTTTTTTCTAAAACCAATTCTACTTTTAAATAGTCTATTACTTTAGTGTTGTACTCTTTTATTCTATGATAATCTTTTTCAGTACAAATAATTTGATAACCATTTTTTTTAGCCTCTATTATGAAATTATCAATCTCCTCTTTACTAAAAGTATAATGGTCAGGAAAAATATATTTTTTTGCTATCTTTAGATTGTGGTTATTTAATAATTTTAAAAAACTTTCAGGATTTCCGATACCAGCAATTACCAGAAGCTCTTTTTGATTAAAATTATTATAATTAATCATCTTATATTTTGAATAGTAAATATCAATATTATTATTTATTCCCAAAATCTTTTTTTCAAACCTTAAATTTTTATCCCCATTAATAATTATTATTTGAGCATTTTTTATGGAGCTCAAGTTTTCTCTAAGTGGACCCGCAGGAATTACAAATCCATTTCCCTCAAAGTTTGAATTAAAACAAATAATATTCAGGTCTTTTTTAATCTTATAATCTTGAAATCCATCATCCAATATAGCTATTTCAAAATCCTTATTCTGAGCCTCTTGGATTGCGCCAGTCCTATTTGAATTCAAAATCAAATAATCAAAATTTTCTTTAATTAAAGAATGCTCATCCTTATGTTCTTTATAATACTTCCTTATAATCACTGGTTTCTTTCCAATTTTTGATAATTCTTTTGAAACTAAAATAGACAATGGTGTTTTTCCTGTTCCACCAACATAAATATTTCCTATACAAACAACTGGTATTTTAAATTTAGTGACTTTTGTAAATTTTTTTTTTAAAAAAATAACAAACTGGATGATTAAGCTAAGTGGAAATAAAGAAAGGGATATAAAATTTTTATTATCCCAAAATTTTGGTTTATAAAGCTTCATTTAATATAAATCTGTTTATATTACTCATAGTAATTTTAAATATCTCGTTACTTAAATTGTTAATTGATGAATTAATTTCAGTGTCTACTTCTTTAGATTGTGTTAAATCTTGCTTTAAATAATTAAAAAGTTGCTCTGGCGAACTAACCTGATTTGAAATTTTAAGATTTTTTAGAATTTCGTAAATTTCGGAAAAATTGTATATGTAAGGACCATGGTATATTTTACAACCAAGTTTTGCAGCATCAATTGGATTTTGACCTCCAACATTTTTTAAAATTTTTAAAGTTGATTTTCCAATAAAAACGCTTTTTGCATACTTGTAGAATTGATTCAAAACTCCAAATGAATTGATAATTATTATTTCTGACTCACCATTTATCAAATCATCTTCATTTAAAATTTGAGATTTCAGGTTGAAGTTGTCACATAATTTTTTTATTTTTTCTGATCTGCTAATATGTCTAGGAGCAATTATAGTTATTAATTGATTAAACTCATTCTTTAATAATAAATGCGTCTTCAAGCAAAAGTCTTCTTCTCCATCATGAGTGCTTGCAGACAGCCAAAATTTATTTTTCAAAAGAGTCTCTTTGTTTACATTACTAATACTTTTTACATTTATCTCACTTAAAAGTTTTATGTTTCCATTATATACGATATTGGTAGCACCTAACTTATTTAAGTAATTCATCGTTTCTTTATTAGATGCTAAAAATAATTTAAACTTACTAAAAATTACCTCTGCAGTTTTTTTAAAGAAAATCCATCGTTCAAAAGTTTTTTTCGTTATCCTCGCATTTATCACTGAGAATGGTATGCTTTTTTTGTGCAGATTTATTATTAAATTAGGCCAAATTTCTGAATCAACGAAGAAAACAATGTTTGGTTTCCACATTTCTACAAATTTTTTGATTAAAAAATCCACATCAAGTGGGAAGTACCTGTGATGAATATTATTGCTATATTGAAATTTTTTTTTAATTAAATCGCCAGAACTTAACGTAACAGTTGTTATCAAAAATTCAAAATTATCGTTGCTTTTTTTAAGCTCATTTACTATTGGAACAATACTGTTCATCTCTCCAACGCTAGCGGCATGAAACCAAATTAATTTAGAATTTTTTTTTCTATTTATCTTAAAAGAACTTGCAAATACCTTCTCTTTATATCTAATAGGGTCTTCTTTTTTTTTTATTTTCCTAAAAAAAGTAAATAGTATGAGAAATGGATATAAAATATTTGTAAAAAATTTATAAATTAAAATCATTAATTATTTTAATTGCTTTTCATATAATAATTTATATTCATCACTTTTTTTAATTAGAAAATCATGATTTCCTGAGTCGATTATTTCTCCATTTTTTAAAACAAATATTTTATCTGCATTATGAATAGTAGAAAGACGATGGGCAATAACTAAAGTAGTCTTATTTTTTGTTAAATTTAAAATTGCATTTTGAACGATCTCCTCAGACTCTGTATCAAGTGATGAAGTTGCCTCATCCAAAAGAATAATTGGAGACTCTTTTAAGATTGCCCTTGCTATTGAAATTCTCTGTTTTTGCCCACCAGATAATCGAACTCCATTTTCACCTATTAATGTATCATAGCCATTGGGCAATTTTTGAATAAATTCATCTGCGGCAGCATATTTACAAGCTTTAACAATTTCATCATGGGAAGCGTGTGATTTTGCATATGAGATATTATTTTTAACTGTGTCATCGAATAAAATTACGTCTTGGCTAACCATTGAAAGATTCTTCCTTAACGAGTTAAGAGACACTTCTTTAATATTTTGGCCGTCAATTTCAATCTTTCCATTTTGAGGATCATAGAATCTTGGCAATAAGTTGAGGATTGTACTTTTACCAGCACCACTATGACCAACAAATGCTGTCATAGTGTTTCCCTGAATTCCAAAACTAATATCTTTTATTGCTTTTTCCTTTGTAGATTCATATCTAAAACTAACGTTACTAAATTTTATTTCTGAATTTTTTAAATTCAATTGAGATAAATCTTTATTATCAATTATTTCAATTTTATTATCAATTATACTACTAATTCTTTTGAATGCAGCTGCTCCTTGATATGCAGCCATATTTAAAGTAGCTAGAGACCTTATGGGCTGATAAGCTAGCATCATAGCAGCTAAAAATGAAAAAAAATTGTTCACTCCTAATTCCCCTGCTGAAATTAGTTTTCCTGAAAAGACTATAAAACCTGCAATCATTAAACCAGTTAAGATTTCCATAATTGGAGTGGCTCTAATCATCACGCTTCCGATTTTTATATTTTTTTCAACAAGGTCATCTATAACGTTTTTTGCTTTTTCGTCTTCTAAGTTCTCCTTTTGATATATTCTTATCATTTTAGAAGCTTTAAAAATTTCTGCTAAAAAAGTTGCTAGATTTCCAGAAGACTCACCAGCCACTGAGGTTGCTTTACCGATTCTTTTTCCTAATGATCTAGCTAAACCACCTGCTAAAGGCATCATCATAATAGCAAACAAAGCCAACTTCCAATTTTGATAAAACATTAATGAAACTAAACCAATTACTGAAAAGCTATCTTTCATAATATTTAATACACCGGTGCTCACCAGGGTTTTTACATGGTGCGTATCATACATGACATTTGAAATATATTTTCCTGAATGTCTGTTATCTAAGGTTTTGATATCCGAGAGAAGAATATTGGACGCAACTTTTTTCTGCAGTTCTCCAGCTACTTCTTCGCCCACTCTTATGATATTTAATCTTGCGAAATAAAGTGACAATCCCTTACTGGAAAAAGCAACAATTATTAGGAGAGGAATAGTCCAGGCAAAAACTTTATTTTGCTCAATAAAAATCTTTTTTACTGCAGGATCAAGGAGCCAAGCTATACCAGAAGTACTGGCAGCCACTATCAAAGATAAGATTAATGCAATAAAAATTCTTTTTAAATGTTTCTTAATGTATTCTCTATAAAGACGTTTTAATATGATTTTTAATTCTTCAAGTTTCATTTATATATTTTTTAAAAGCACAGTTACGAATAATAACATGCCAGAATAATTATTTAATTTAAAAGTGTTTAAACAGTTAATCGCATCATTTTTATTAAATCTTATTATTTGCCAAATTAAAGTTAAGTAAAAAAAAATTAAAAAAATTGTTAAAAAGTTTAATCCAATATAATTTCTGAAAAAATAAAATAAACCTATTGATGATATTAAATAATTAGTACTGATAAAGAGTTTCATATTATCTTTAAATTTAATTGAGGTTGATTTTACACCTATAATCTCATCGTCGGACATATCTTGAGCTCCATAAATCGTGTCATAGGCCAATGTCCAAAATATGGCCGAAATGTAAAGAGCT
>MDSW01137119.1_pt1 | contig 10930 bp, 5 predicted proteins | sample 811171 | NCBI WGS metagenome assembly MDSW01 (sample SAMN05326641, study PRJNA326480) | marine metagenome | isolation source: seawater | place: Atlantic Ocean: North West | collected 2012 | reverse complement strand
GCCCCAGAACTCCGGCCGCCGTCTTCCCGGAATACTGAAGTCCGGCGTGAGGCACCATGACCGCTGGCAGTTGTTGCTTCTGTTCCGGAATGTCTCCAAAACAGCTCTTCACGATCGCAGTCAACGCAGGCACACTGGAAGGGTAAAACCGCCCTTCGACAGCTGGCTGCCGAACGTCAGGACCTTTCACAGCTGTGGGAACATTTGCATTGCTGATCGACGCTGCACTGGAGGCGACAGCCAGACTGAAAAGCTGCCCGCCTCCCGGACTGATGTCCGCGCGGGCACAGATCTCTTCGAGGATTCGGTCTGCCGTTCCTTCTCTTTCGTAACCCCATGAGGAATGCCGCCCCTGACTTACCAGGAACGCACGCTGTGCCGGGTCAATGTCGGCCGCATGGTCGACCGATGCAGGGCCGTGCGGAACCGGATCTGAGAAAAGAATGACGTCCGCGGTCATCTGTGGCACAAGTGCGAGATCTACTCGGACTCTCTGAATCCATCCGGCTGCGGCCTGGCAAAGACTGATCAGCGTCGACTGCAACGGCAGACCAGCAGATGGCTGCATCTGCGAAAACACAACATCCTGATCTTTCGCAGGAAACGTCAGCCGCATCGCCATCCCGGAAACCGTGCCATCAACTGAGATGTCTGCTCCGTAAACTGCTCCCTGCAGGATCGCGAGCACCGCGTTCTTCGCCTGAATAGCCAACCTTTCTGCCTGTTCATGCGAGAAGGAAGAAGCAGCGTATGCAGCACTCGCTGCCCACAGCCTGCTGTCCAGCTCCCGTTCAATCATCCAACCTTCAAAGCGTTCGAGCTGCGCCTGAGGGTCCTTCCATGTGGACTGTGGCAGCCCTGCTTTTCGACAAACCTGATTGAGGAATGTCTCCGAATCCCACAGATGATCGATGGCGACAACCGGAAGTAACAGCCCCGCGTTGCCACCATGCGTGATTCGCAGCCCATGGCGTCCCACCTCCACAGCATCCACAAGTTCCTCTGCCGAACCACTGATCGGCTCGAAGTTGTACAACAGCGTAACGTTGAGGCTTAGTTCAGGCAGCTCAGCCGGACTGATCGGAGGAAAACGCGGATCGTGGGTAGCCGTACGCTGGGCCGCTCGTCCAACCGCAGCCTTCAGTGGCATTGGCTCGCCAAGAGATCCAATACATCCTCGCAGCTGCCCACGTTTTTTGACGGTAACAAATGCACCCATCACACGGTCGGATGCCGCTCCACCGTACGCGTCATCGGTGACGTCGGGTGCCTGGCCACGAACCGTCGACACAAAGACCTGGCTGGCTGCGTCATGAATCGCAGATTCCTGTTCGGCAGTGAGTTCCGGACGCTTGCTGAGGTTTGGTTCGGGCATAGATTCACTTTCCTCTCGTGGAATCACAAGTGGCACGCGGATAGGTGCGCCCTGGTACTTTGAAATAGTTATCGGCTGTCGTCGCGCTCCCCATGTGCCGGGTTTTTCCTCAAATACGCCGGCAATCTGCTGCCCGCAGTTCCCGCAGCGGGATCCATTCAGGTTGTACTGCCCCAACTGATGCCAGTCCCGTTCAATCAGCAAGGCATCGCATGATGGGCACCATGTGCTCTGTGCGCGAACATCGTGCACGTTGCCAACATAGACAAACCGGAGTCCCGTTCTTAAAGCAAGATCCCGAGCCATCGTCAGAGTTTCATGAGAGGTTCGCTCCCGATCGGTCATCCGAAAGTCCGGATGAAACGCGGTGAAGTGAACAGGAACGTCAGGGCCCACTGCCTGCAGAATCCAGTCGCACATCCGCTGGATTTCTTCCGACGAATCGTTGGCCTGTGGAATCATCAGATTCGTAATCTCGAGCCAGACATCGGTTTCCCTGTGAATCCAGCTCAACGTGTCCAGCACCGGCTGGAGTCTGGAGTAGGTAATCTTCTCGTAGAACTCTTCGTCGAAAGCCTTCAGGTCAACATTGGCAGCGTCCATCACCTGGAAGAAGGGGGCACGTGCTGCTTCAGAAATGTAGCCCGCCGTCACGGCAACTGATCGAACTCCAGCGGCCCGACACGCAGCTGCAGTATCGATTGCATATTCCGCCCAAATGATTGGGTCGTTATACGTATAGGCAACGCTGCGACATCCGGTTTCGACTGCGGCTGCAGCAATCATCTCCGGCAAAGCCAGTTCACTGAGCTTCTCGACCTGACGGGACTTTGAGATATCCCAGTTCTGACAGAATTTACAGCCAAGGTTACAACCCGCTGTGCCAAAGGAGAGTACGGGAGTCCCAGGCAGAAAATGACTGAGCGGCTTCTTCTCAATTGGATCGATACAGAATCCGGTGCTGCGTCCCCACGTTGTCAGCTTCATCTGACCGCCCACATTCTGGCGAACGAAGCAGAATCCACGATCCCCCGGCTTCATGCTGCATTCACGAGGACAGAGATCACAAACGATCCGATCGTCAGCGGTCGAGTGCCACCATCCTCCATCAATCAGCCCCTGCTGATCGGGCTGAGACACCGGCGGTTCCGTCACATTGCTCACTGTTCTCTCCCATCGAACACGGCCGAAGCTGACCTGCTTCAACTTCGGGCATGGGGTTGATTCAGGACCGGACAACTTCCAGCGACTATCATAGCAAAGCGCCCCTCCGCGCGGCTGATCACCCACTCCCAGTCGATTCGACAGGGCGGATTGAGAAACAGGCCCGGGTGGATCAGCTAAAGCGGAATGCTCATGCGCGAATACCAACGCGCGTTTCCCTCGTGGCCAGCATTCGTTGACTGAATCGCAGGGGACCTGAAAGATAAGTCCTCACCCCACGGACCCGACAGTGGGCTTCGTCAAAAGGTCCAATGGCGAGCAGAGACTTCGACTCCCTCGCTCCCGCTTGCGGCCTTGTCTATCGCTGCAGTCTCGCGGAACCCCACTAGTTGTTGAACCCGTCTGGATCGGCAGGCATGTCGTTGACAGCATTGTCATCCTGCAGCTCAACATCGACAGGCTGGTCCTGTGGCTTCTGGTGGTAGGTCGCGAACTGATCATCAAAGATCTGAAACAGAGGATCACCGACAGAGACTTCCTGTCCCTCTCGAACATGAATCGTTCGAATGACACCCTTTACTGACGCAGAGATTTCTTCTGTTGAACCGTCAGCCAGTTCGACTTCACACAGGACCGTTCCTGCCAGGTCAACAGGATCATCCACTTTAACGCTGATCTTTGTGACTTTGGCTTTCTGGCTAAGTGCCGAAAGATCCGGCATCCGAACCGTCGGACCAATTTCGCGAAGGCAGACGACTTCGCCGGATTCGGAAACAAGGTAAACCTGATCCGTCTTGTAGTTATTCAAATGAACTTTGTAGCCCAGAACCGGGGCACGACCACGAACAGTGGAGTCTTTTCGATCGAAGGCAACAAGTCGCCGAGCCTGGTCGATTCCGAAGACAGAAAAGCGACCAACTGCACAGACACTCTGCATTCCTCCAACATCCCACTTTTGGATCGGGATTCGCAGTTTGAGGTCTTTGTTACGAATGGGGCCATTCACGTCTGTGGCGTTTAACGGCAGATCAACTGACAACTCTTCGCCCTCCCGACGAACCTTGACGGTCACGGCTCCGGGAGCCGCAGCTGCAATCAATCGATTGGCGTCGTCCACGCTTGTGACAGCTGCATCACCAACATGAGTCAGCAGGTCACCCTCCTGAATTCCGCCGACAAACGCGACGGTGTCGCGCTGTACTTTGCCAATGACGACGGCAGGAGCAGCATTCTTCCCATCCGGATCTGACAGAATAACGTCGTGCAGGTGCATTCCCGCATCGACTCGAATCACTTCAATGGAGCGAGCCACTCGCAACGGAAGGGTCTGCATGACTTCCTGGGCCACATCCACAGAAGGAATGTTGACCGTTTCGACGGAACGGAGAATATCGCCTGAACGTAGTCCAGCCAATGCCGCTGGCCCACCCGGAACCACGTTTGCGATCCTCACACCAGGCTTGCCGCCAAGGGCATCCTGAATGCTCTGGTCAATCTGAACGTCTTCGATTCCGGCACCAATCAGATTCGGAGCACTGTACTGAGGAATCTCTGTTGGACGACCATAATTGAGACTGCTGGTGTTCCGGTTGAACTGTGTCAGCGAGCCGTCAGAACTGGCAACGTACGCCTGATCTCCAACGATCAGAGGCATCTTGGTCATGTTCCGACCCATCGGGTACGTCCACTCCATCACTCCTCGAAGCAGATCGAAACTGTAGACCTGATTATCGCCGGTAACCGTCAAAACGCTGGACGACGACTGATTAACAGCAATTCCCGGAGGTCCACTGGCTGGCCGATTCAACACCACCTGGAATCGAGTGCGGCCCTTATGCAGTCCGGTTGTATTCACCGAATGCAGGTTGCCAGCATCCGTCACCACGGCCACTGCTTCGTCACCGAGTACAGGGGCAAAACGAACCTCCTCACCACAGATGTATCGCCACAAGTGAGGCAGAGCCACATTGTCCGGCAATTCGCCGTAACGATACTCGTGTTCCAGAACGTTTGTGGAGTATGCATAAAGTGCACCGTTGCCAATGGCCACGTAGAACACTCCGTCTCCCATAACCGGCGGAGCAGATGGCGAGCCCTTGATACGAAACTCGATCAGTTTCTCGCCTGTGAACTTCTGAAATGCATGAACAACCGGCCCGGAGATCAGCATGACGAGATCTTTGTTTGAAACAGCCGGAGTCGACGGTTCATCCGCAACGCCAGTCTGAGCAGCCCAGAGCTTCTTGCCATTCTCAGCATCAAACGTCGTCAATACGCCCCCCGATGAAACCACATAAATCAGGTTCTCATCGTTGCTCACGTGAATCACGACGTCGCGACTCACATCCAGAACAGCCTGGTTGCTCCACCGTTTCTCCAGCCCCAGAGAGGCAAGGTCTTCCGCTGTGGGGAACTCCGCATCCTGAGCTATTGCCGGCGAACCGGTCAGAAAACACACGGCGATTGCGGTCAGTGCGCTGGGGATTGGAAAACGCATGAATTCGGTCCGAGTCGGAATCAGAAAGACAGGGTCGCGGCGCGCAGAATCGCCGCTTTCATCATAACGGCACCCTGATTGGCAACTCCAGAGCCTAAAGCGGCGAAATCCCGTGAGCCCCTGATTCACGTGCCCCCGGAATCGATTCGGAAAGGGAATCATGAATTGCGGGCACAGATTATCCGCTGCAATCAGAATGACTGGTACAAAACGCTGAGTTCCTGTCAGTCATGATGCCGTGGAACCAGTCCGGAAATCGGGCCTGCGGAGCAACCTGAACCTGTTTTCGGAGATCACATTTTTCTGTGATGTCTTACTCGCCCGGGCTATCACAGTCAGTCACCACTCGGCTCAGCACCGAACCGTCAGCCAGTCGAGTTTCGAGCAAATCCCCCTCGGCCACCTGCTCCGCATCCGTCAGCAATTCTCCGTCGCGAGTCGTCAGACTGTATCCTCGGGACAGGACCTTGAGCGGGCTAAGGGCATCAAGGGCCGCACTGATCGCGGTCAATTCTGCTCTTCGACGCTCCAGCTGAATGTCGATGGCTCGTTCCAGTCGCGTTCCCAGTTCGTCACACGTCTGGCGGCGAAAGTTGATCAGCGCCTGAGGACGAAGAAATACACTTCGCTCCTCCAGTCCCGCCAATCGCTGTTTCAGTCCAGCCAGTCGCTGACGAAGTGCCCGAGAGGCACGGCTGGACAGGTGTGCGATTGCCCGTTTCAGATCCTGAGCCGAAGGAACCACCAACTCTCCGGCTTCACTTGGAGTCAGTGCCCGACGATCAGCCACAAGGTCAGCGATCGAAACGTCGGTTTCATGGCCCACCGCACTGACCACCGGAACAAAACTATCCGCAATCGCCCGCGCGACGACCTCCTCATTGAACGCCCAGAGATCTTCAAGGCTGCCCCCGCCGCGGCCAGTCACGATCACATCGACTCCGGGAATCCGGGCGGCCATCCGAAGACCTCGTGCAATTGCCGGTGCTGCATGATCGCCCTGTACTGGCACACCGACAATAATCAACTGCACTCCTGGCCAACGACGAGTCATCACCTGAATCATGTCACGCACTGCCGCGGACGATGGACTTGTGACAAGCGCGACGCGCCGAGGAATCCGAGGAAGCGGTCGTTTGCGAGCTCGGTCAAACAGACCTTCCTTCTGCAGTTTTTCCTTGAGACGACGAAATGCCATCTCAAGATCGCCCATTCCCTGAGCCTGCATTCGCTCCACGATGAACTGGCATGTCCCTCGTGCTACGTAGACTTCCAGAGACCCTGTCGCCAGAACCTTCATGCCGTCCTGAGGCTGAAGCTGCATGCGAGCAGCTGTCCCCCGCCAGATCACAGCCCCTATTTCTGACCGCTCATCTTTCAGCGTCAGGTAGTAGTGCCCTGCTCCGGATCGACGACAGTTACTGATCTCGGCCTGAACACAAACTCGTGGGAGCGCTGATTCCACGACCTCTCGAAACGCAGAGACAAGTTCCGAAACAGAGACTGTCGGAATCTCACTCATTCGGACTCAGCCTCATCCGCTTCAGCAGTGTTGCCGCCAGCAGTGTCGGCATTCGCCACCACTGAGGTGGCCGATCTTACGCGAATATTCAATCCCTCAACGCACAGTGAAAAGGCCATGGCGAAGTAGATGTAACCTTTATTGACATGCGTTCCAGACGATTCTGCAACCAGCATCACTCCAATGAGAATCAGAAAGCTGAGTGCAAGCATCTTCACCGTCGGATGTCGCTTCACGAATCTGCTGATCCTGCCCGCAAAGATCATCATCACTCCGACCGACAGCACTACGGCCGTGATCATGACGGGCAGATTATCCGTCATTCCTACTGCGGTAATCACCGAATCCAGCGAGAAGATGATGTCCATCAATGCGATGTTGATCAGAATCGCAGTGAATGTCTTTGCTGTTGCCAGACCTTCGCCATGATCAGCGTCTCCCTCTAACTGCTCATGAATCTCCTTAACACTATGCCTGATCAGGAACAGTCCACCAAACAGCAGGATCAGGTCACGTCCGGAGATCCCGTTGACCTCTGCAATGTGTTCCTGAAACACTGCGAGTTGGTCGGCTGCTTCCGGACGTCCCCCGGAGATTGCCTCCAGCCAACTGTTGGGAATCCCAAGGTCCGTCAGGTTGAAGATCGCGTTCCTGAGGTGGATGATCCATGAGATCAGACACAGCAGCGCAATCCGTGCTCCCATGGCAAGAGCCAGCCCAAGCCGGCGAGCCAGCGGCTGTTTCTCTTCAGGCAGACGATCCGTCAGGATCGTGATGAAGATGATATTGTCGATTCCCAGCACGATCTCCATCAGAGTCAGTGCAAGGAGTGCGGCAATATGTTCCATAGTGGAAGTTCGGTAAAACAGTGGGGAGTCAGAGAGGAACACCTTCCTGCTCCCCGCGGATCAACTTAATTGCGTGTCATTCAAAAACTGATGAGAGCCTAATTCAGCAGGTCGCGAACAGTGTCTCGCTCTTCACGCAACTCTGCCACACTCGCCTCAATCCTGGCCTGAGCAAACTCATTGTGCTCCTGTCCCTGAACAATCGACCAGTTGCTGCCGTCACTTGTAAGCGGAAAGCTGCTAATGAGCCCTTCATCGACGCCGTAGCTGCCATCACTACAGACGGCAGCACTGAACGATGCACCGTCAGCAGTCGGATTCGCAATGGCTTTGATATTGTCGATGATCGCGTTCGCAGCCGACGCGGCACTTGATGCTCCACGAGCATTAATGATGGCGGCACCGCGTTTCTGCACGGTTTCGATGAATTCGCTCTGCAACCACGCTTCGTCTGTGATCACGTCTGTAACGGGCTGACCATTAATCTGCGCGTGATAGAAGTCAGGGTACTGCGTCGCTGAGTGATTGCCCCAGATGGTCATATTGCTGACAGCACTCACCGGCTGACCGGAACGCTGCGCCAGCTGTGAGACAGCCCGATTCTGGTCCAGCATCGTCATGGCGTACCAACGGTCGTTTGGCACGTTCGGAGCATTGTTCATCGCAATCAGGCAGTTGGTATTACAGGGGTTGCCAACAACCAGCACGCGAACGTCGTCCGCAGCTGCATTGGAGATTGCCTGCCCTGTGCTCGTGAAGATCGGTCCGTTAATCCGGATCAGGTCGCCACGCTCCATCCCCTTGCCACGCGGAACACTACCGACACACAGCACATAGTTGCAGCCGGCAAATCCGCCTTCGAGATGATCGCTGTCGGCTTTGACGACGCCTGCCAGCGTTGGGAACGCACAGTCGTCCAGCTCCATGTGGACTCCGTCAAGGGCACCCATTGCCGGCGGGATTTCGACAAGGTGAAGGATGACGGGCTGATCCGGCCCAAAGACCTGACCTGAAGCAATGCGAAAAAGCAGAGAGTAACCGATCTGGCCTGCAGCACCGGTTACCGCGACTCGAATAGGAGCGGACATGTTTGATTCCTGTGGAAACTCATCCAGCGGTGTGAGTTTGTGAATAGAGATCGGACCTTTCGTTGCCCCTGCGGGCTGCCGTCCGACGCCTGCAAACGCGGAATTCTAGCGTGACAAACGGGCCACTTTCAAAGCACTCGACATCCCGTCTGCCAATTGGCCGTCCCATCGCCGACACCACCCATGGACTGAGAATCTGACCGCGGCCCCGGAATTGTGCAGACCACCACCAAATGGGGGTTGCTCCAATTCCAGGAATCTGAGCTACTTCGTGAATGCGAGCGTGCGGGGAAAGCCAATATGCCTGAATCTGTTTCTGCCTACATTATCGCCTGCAACGAAGCGGGGCGCATCGGGACAGCAATCCGGTCCGTCATTGACTGGGCCGATGAAGTGATTGTCGTTGACTCAGGCAGCACGGATGAAACGGTTGCCATTGCCGAGTCGCTCGGAGCACGCGTCTATTACCGTGAATGGGAAGGCTATGGCCCCCAAAAAAGGTTCGCTGAGGAATCCTGCAGCCACGACTGGGTCCTCAATCTGGACGCAGACGAAGAAGTAACGCCGGAACTCGCCCACGAAATCCAGCGGGTTATGAACCATCCGGCAGAGTCTCAGGCCGCATGGAATATTCCGATCACTGATCTCCTGCCCGGTGAATCTTCACCGGCATGGCACGCATACAGCTACGTGGTGCCGCGCCTCTACTGCCGATCGCGCGCTCAGATGTCGACCCACCCTTATCAGGATCGGATTGAAATCAAATCCGGAAAGGTGTCAACACTCACGGGACGGCTGCTGCACCGCTCGTTCGTCTCCTGGACTGACGTGATCAACAAGATCAACTTCTATTCCACTCAGGTTGGCACTGAACGAGCCGCCGCAGGCAGACGCCCATCTCACTTCCGCGTCATGGTGGAGTTCCCCGCCAAGTTTCTGAAAGTCTGGATCGGTCGCCGATATATCCTTCGTGGTTCGATGGGATTTCAGATGTCCATCACGATCGCGTTCATGAACATGATCCGGCTGTCCAAAGCAATTGAAGCTGCAGACAGAAAACCCGAATCAGTTGAGTCTGCAAATCACTCAGCGCGCGCTGCCTGAGACCTGATCCGATTCGGTCACGGTGAGGACCGAGTTGATGTCAGGTTGATCGATCACCTGCACATTGCCTGTGGCGGGCCAAAAAACTTCCACCCGTTCAATACGCTCGGCCGCCCCGATTCCAATGTGCTGCTGAAGAGGGTTCGCCCCAAAACTCCCTCCGGAATTGACTCGCCGATAGATCCGGCGTTCCCCGGTCGGTGTCTTCAACGCAACCATGATCCGAGCACCAATCCCGGATCGGTTGGATTGCCGTCCAACCACTCGCACCGAGATCCAGTTGTTATCGAACCCTGGATTCTCAAAGAGCACATCGCCAAAGGCATCACCGGGATACGCTCCGCCCGTCTGAATAAAGACATCCTGATCACCGTCTGAATCGAAGTCACAAAAGGCCACACCGTGCCCTTTTTGCAGGTGTCCAAATCGACCAGCGTAAGTAACAGACTCAAACCGCTGTCCCTTCACATTTCGAAACATGAGGTTTGGCATCAGCGCTTCGTATTCGGGATACCCGGTTCCAAGATAGAAGTCGAGATACCCGTCGTTGTCCAGATCCCCGAAGTTGCACCCCATCGGCTGCGACGACCCAGTGAGTCCAAATTCAGCAGCCGCGTCGGTGAACCTGCCATCTCCCGTGCCAAGGAACAAACAGTCTGCCGGGCCATGCTGTTCGTCATCCAGATGGTCACGAGCAATGTTTGCAACATCGGCCTCATAACTCGCCACAAACAGATCGTCGTGCCCATCATTATTCAAATCCCAGATCCAAACCGGAAAACTGTTTCCTGGTTTGTGAACCCCCGTCACTACTGCACGGTCAATAAACGTGTTGTCTCCGGAATTGAAATACAGCCGGTTGTCTCCCGCCAGATTTGAGACATAGATGTCCGGCAGGTCATCGCCGTTGAGATCTCCTGTGATCACCCCTTTAGCATAACGGTCATTAGTGACTCCCGCTTCACCTGCGATATCCAAAAATCCAGATGTGCCGTCGTTGCGAAATAACTGGCACGGAGCGTGCTCATTCCCCACGTACAGGTCCAGGTCTCCGTCGTTATCAAAGTCAAACCAGGAAGCGGACGACGATGGGTAGAACGGTGGACCAAAACCAAGACTGAATGAAACATCTTCGAAGTGGCCGTGACCATCATTGCGGAGAAGCGAGTTTGGATATCTCCCCGACCGCCCCAGCCATGCACCACGAACGACGAATACGTCTACGTCACCATCGTTGTCGAAATCAGCCTGAACCATGTTTATGCCACCGGTAATTCCGGTCAGGCCACTCTGCTCTGTCCGGTCTTTAAACACACCGGCACCATCATTCTC
>MDSW01012224.1_pt1 | contig 10931 bp, 7 predicted proteins | sample 811171 | NCBI WGS metagenome assembly MDSW01 (sample SAMN05326641, study PRJNA326480) | marine metagenome | isolation source: seawater | place: Atlantic Ocean: North West | collected 2012 | reverse complement strand
TTATGGAGAGGGCGCATTAATATCTGTTGGAATTTTAGGTGATGTTAACTTAGATACTGAAATAAATATTTTAGATGTTATATCAATAGTTAACTTTGCAATATATATTGATGAACCAAATGATTCACAACTTTGGGCAGCAGATTTAAATTCAGACAATATGCTAGATATTCTTGATATTGTTATTATTGTTAATATGATTCTTGATAATTAATATTTGATTGAAATTTAAACTAGAATCATAAAAAAGTTTTATATAGACAATATGAAAAATATAATAGCATATCTCACTTTTTGTACAATGATAATATCTCAAAATTTTCCTAACCTTGGGTCTCAAGATTCTTTTGATTTTATGACATGGAATATAGAGTGGTTTCCAAAAAATGGTCAGGCTACCATTAACTATGTAGCTGAAATCATTGAAGATATAGATATTGATGTCATTGCAATGCAAGAATTAGATGATAGAGATTTGTTTGATCAAATGATTTCTTCTTTAGATGGATATGCAGGCTATTATGATTCGTCATGGTTTGCAGGACTCGCCTTTATTTATAATACTGAAACAGTTCAAGTTAATGATATTTATGAGATATATACAACATCGCCATATTGGAATGCTTTTCCGCGGTCTCCAATGGTTATGGATTTAAATTTTAATGGAGTTAATTATTTTTTAATTAATAACCATTTTAAATGTTGTGGAGATGGTAATCTTGATCTTACCGATGATTCTGATGAAGAGAAAAGAAGATATGATGCCATAAATTTACTTAGAGAGTACATAGATGAAAATTTATCTAATCAAAATGTTATAGTATTGGGTGATTTAAATGATGATATTGCTGAGTCACAAATAAATAATGTATTTCAATTAATTATAAACGACCCTAATTATGAATTTGTTGATTATCAAATTGCTTCAGGTAGCTCATCTGATTGGTCGTTTCCTAATTGGCCATCACATCTAGATCATATTCTAGTCACAGATGAATTATTTGATGAGTTAATGTATTCGCAAGTAGAAACTATAAAACTTGACCAATATATCGATGGTGGTTGGAATGAATACGATTACAATATATCAGATCATCGACCTGTATTTATGCAATTAGCTCAGAATGTGATTTTAGGTGATTTGAGTGGAGACGGGGCAATTAATATATTAGATGTTGTGATGATTGTTCAGATTGTCATTGGTAATGATGAAATTGTACAGAGTGCAGATTTTAATAGTGATGGTTATATAAATATTCTTGATGTCGTTCAGCTAATTCAGATAATAATATCTTAATGTTGAAATTTAAAATGTTCAGACTTAATTTTAAACCCGCTAAATAATATATATTTTAAAAATACAATAGGATTATGAAAGAAAATAAAGTAGTAGTAAAAAATATTGAATGTGTCGGAGATAGTCATGCTATGACCAGTATTGAAAACATGTTAAATGACGACGCATTTGATTTATCAGATGATGAGAAGATAGCAATAATTGAAGATTATTTTAAAAAAATTATGCAAACGCTTGGTCTTGATTTAAGCGATGATAGCTTGAATGGTACTCCTCACAGAGTTGCAAAAATGTACGTAAAAGAGATTTTTGCTGGAATAAATCCCATTTCAAAACCCAAGATATCACTTTTCGAAAATAAGTATCAATATGGTAAAATGCTTGTAGAAAAAAATATTTCTCTTTATTCATTTTGTGAGCATCACTTTCTTCCTTTTTATGGTACAGTTGATGTTGCATATATTTCAACTGGTGAGGTTATAGGTCTATCCAAAATTCACAGAATTGTTAATTATTTTGCTAAAAGACCACAAGTTCAGGAGCGATTAACAATACAAGTATTTAATGAGTTGAAAAATATATTAAAAACCGAAGATGTTGCCATATTGATTGATGCAAAGCATTTATGTGTAGCTTCTAGAGGAATAAAGGACGTGACTAGTAGCACTGTGACTATTGAAGCTGGAGGTGTATTCAAAGATGCTGAAAAATGGACAGATTTTATGTCAATAATAGGTCGTAAGAAAAGTTAGTATTCAAAGTCAACTCTTTTTCCAGAAAAGCTAAAATTAAGTTCTTCATTTTCATATACAATATTTCCATTAACAATAGTAGTAACTGGCCATCCAGTTGTTTTAACCCCATCAAAAGCTGTCCAACCACATTTTGATTTAACATTTTTGTTTGATATGATTTTTTGCTTATTCATATCCACAATAGTTATATCTGCATCGTATCCAATTTTTAAAAACCCTTTATTTTTTAATTTGTATAATGTCGCTGGATTTTCACTCATCCACTTAACAACATTCTCAATAGATATTCTGCCTTTTGACACTTCATTAAGTATAAGCGTTAATGATGTCTCAACTCCAGGCATGCCTGATGGGGCCTGGCCATAGGGCAACTTTTTTTCATCAAGGGTATGAGGCGCGTGGTCTGTTGCAATACAGTCAATTGTACCATCCATTAGTCCTCTCCATAATTCTTTTTGATGTCGTTCGCTCCTAATAGGAGGGTTCATCTGAGCAAATGATCCGATTTTCTTATAAATATCAGGTGCTTTCATTAATAAATGTTGAGGTGTAGTCTCACATGTAATAAGCTTAGATGATTTATGTTTTCTAATCATTTGGACTTCTTCAGCTGTACTTAAGTGAAGAACATGCAATCTTTTATTGTATTTTAATGCAAGTTCAATGGCTTGACTTGTTGCCTTAACTGCAGCTTCTACAGGACGAGCTGTTGGATGATGAGTAAAGTCATTTCCTTCAATATTTTTTGAAGATTCTCTTAATATTTCTTCATCTTCTGCGTGAACTGCTATAACTCGATCACATGCAGCAAATATCTTATCAAGATCCTCATAATTGTCGACTAATAAATTACCAGTAGAGCTACCCATAAAAATTTTTAGACCACATATATTTTTAAGACGTTTAATCTCATTTAAGTTCTCAGGGGTTGCACCAAAGAAAAAACTGTAATTGACAATACACTTTTTAGATGCTGTTTCAAATTTTTCATTCAATCTATCGATTGTAGTTGTTGAAGGATTAGTATTTGGCATTTCAAAAAAAGTAGTAATTCCTCCAGCTGCGGCCGCCATTGAACCGGTTCTTAAATCTTCTTTATCTGGAAATCCTGGATCTCTGAAATGAACCTGTGGGTCGATTAAGCCAGGTAATACATATTTATTAGATGCATCAATTATATTGTCATAGTTTAGATTTGATAAGTCACCAATTTTATCAATCTTGCCATTACTAATAAGGATGTCATTTTTTGATATTTTATTAGAATTAACTAGAAGTCCGTTTTTAATCAATATTTTTTTATTACTCATTATTCTACTTTTATTTATTTAAATTTTACTATATCTACTTTATTACATTTTCATTTAATTTTTAAATGAATTTTTTTTTTAATTAAAAGGTTAGACATGTATGAATTTCTAGAAAAATTTAACATTCTTTTTCAAAATCAATATCTGTTGTTTATGTTGATAATTATTATAGGAATATTTTCATATTTATTTACAAGGTATTTATTGTTAAATTGGATTTTTAGAATATTTAGAAAAACATCAAATAATTTTGATGATATTCTTATTAAAACAGGATTTTTTAATAGACTATCCTATGCTGTTCCTATTGTAATTATCTATGTTTTTATGGATTATTTCTCCACTTATCCATCAATATTATATAGGATTGTACTATCTCTTATTATTATAGCTGTTATTTCTTCAATTAATGCATTTATTAATTCAATTAATGAATTCTACTCAAATAGCAATTTATCAAAAAGACTTAGTATTAAAAGTTATCTTCAGATTTTAAAGCTAATTATCAATATTTTGGGTGCTATTATTTTCATTGCTTCTTTAATTGGAAAATCTCCTATCTATTTGCTGAGCGGTATTGGAGCATTAACAGCAGTTTTAATGCTTATTTTTAAAGATACTATATTATCTTTTATCTCTAGTATTCAAATTACATCCAATGATTTGTTTAAAGTAGGTGACTGGGTTGAAGCTCCGCAATTTAATGCTGATGGAGATGTTATTGATATTGCATTACATACAATCAAGATACAAAATTGGGATAAAACGATTACTGTAATTCCAACACATAAATTAATTGATTCGTCTTTTAAGAATTGGAGAGGTATGAGTGATAGTGGTGGAAGAAGAATTAAAAGAGCAATTCAAATTGATATGAATAGTGTTAAGTTTTGTGATCATAGGATGATTTCTAAATTTAGTAAAATAGATATTATTTCAGATTATATAGACTTTAAAATCAAAGATATTGGAAAATATAATCAATCTAAAAATAGTAGTGATTCTTTATTAAATGGAAGAGCTCTTACTAATATCGGCACTTATAGAAAATATATTAGCTCCTATTTGACAAATAATTCAAATATCAATAAAGATATGACTTTCTTAGTTCGACAGTTATCACCAACTAGTAATGGTCTGCCTATTGAAATATATGTTTTTTCTAACAATACTGATTGGATTGAATATGAACAGATTCAATCAGATATTTTTGACCATCTTATAGCCTCTATAAAAGAATTTGATTTAGTTTTATTTCAGAATCCAACAGGAAATGATTTTAAAAATAAAATACTTTAATATGATTAATATATTTAAAATAATATTATTAGCGTTGTTTTTGTTTTCAAGTTGCACTGATTCTGCTCCGGTTGTATATGTCCCACCAGGATGCATGGATTCATTGGCATGTAATTATGATCCTAATGCTGGAGTTGATGATGGTAGCTGCGAATATGTTTCTTGTTCTATTTATGGATGTACTAACCCACTAGCGTGTAATTATGATTCTAGTGCTAATATTGACAATGGAACATGTTATGAAACATTAGATTCTTTATCTGATTACATAGAATCAATAGGAGTTCCTCAGTCCAATGAAGGAAATTGTTTGATGCCTGACAATACAATATATGTTACATCGGAAGGAAAAGTTTTTTATAATTTATCTGAAGATATTGGAGGGTTTCAATTTAATATTGGAGGTGCAACCGTAGCTTCTATATCAGGTGGAGATGCTGAATCTGCAGGATTTTTTGTTAGTGGAAATTCGACTATTTTAGGAGTATCTTTCATTGGCTCATCAATCCCTGCAGGGTGTGGTACTCTTACAGAATTATCATTGTCTGGTAATGTAGAATATGTAGATAATATTATTATATCAAATATACTTGGAGATGAAATTGAAACCTCCTATTTATCAGGATGTGATTGTCAAAATTTATCAACCATAGATTGTTTGGGTGTATGTGGGGGCGATAATGATTATTGTTACGATTGTGCAGGTATTATTGATGGAGATTCTGTTTTAGATTGCTCTGGAGTTTGCGATGGAGACTCAGTTGTTTGTAGTGTTGGAGATGTATGTACTAACTCAGAAACTTGTAATGATTTGCTTGCAATACAAGCAATTATTGACGCTAATAGTAGCTTGATTGGAGAAAATCCTGAAAACTTAGCAGATTGGAATGATGAGGGTAGGGCTATTAGATTAAATTTAGCGAATAAAGAAATTACAACAGTTCCTTCCACTATAGATGGTCTGACAGAGTTAAAACAATTATTTTTATCGTACAATGACCTCAGTTTTCTAACTTATAATATTGGCAACTTAGAAAAGTTAGAGCATTTATCATTAAGTTTTAATTCTTTGATTAATTTACCCTCAACTATTGGTGACTTAGAAAATCTTATTAGTCTTGATGCTGAATTAAATATTTTATCTTCTCTACCAAATGAAATAGCTAATTTAAGTAATTTGGTGACATTGAATGTTTCCAATAATGAGCTTTCTCAATTACCTAATTTATCAACCTTAGATAAATTGGAAAATTTTTATGTTAATTATAACTCTTTAACATATATTCCATCTTCAATAACTCTATTAGATTCATTGAGAATTCTAGTTGTAGACTCCAATCAATTAACAGAATTACCTTCTGGGTTATGCAGCATGAATTCTTTAGAATTATTATCTATAGCTGGGAATGAGATTTGCGTACAACTTGAAAATAGCTGCTCTCAAATAGATATTCTAGGGGAAGACAGTCAAGATTGTGATGACTAGCTCAATATAGATTGAACTAGAATTACTACATCCAAGATATTTACCTCAGTATTAAAATCTAAGTCAGATAGACATTCTTGAGAGTTTGTAAGAGTTGTAGATTCTAATAAAATATTATTGATTATTAATATTACATCTAGAATATCAACTAAACTATCTAGGTTTGTATCTCCCAGATAGTCGGTCTCGCATGTTTCGCATATAGGAAGATCTTCTCCTCCCCAGATATTATTACAGTCTTGACTTATTTGCTCGCCATCTGATGTTAATATAGTGGTTCCATTATCTGAAGTTTCTTGTGCTAATTGAAAATTACTACAGTAAGAGTGCATTGATAATATGTTTTGCACATCCCTTGTAGATCTCCAGTATGATACGGATTCATTAAATTCAAAGTCGTCTTCAGAACCTGTGTTAAAGAAAAAAGAGGCAAAAAAGACATCGACATTATTATAGATATTACCTGCAATAGTACCGCTTGATATTCCCAGTGAAATACCAGCTGTAAGATTTTCTAAGGTGTTTCCGCTAATATTTACATTATTAGCAAAAAAACCATTTATACCAATACTCGTTAAGTTCTGATCAGGAATAATATTTTCAGGAATAACAACTCCGTTAATATCATGAATATAATTATTTGTGATAGTTATATTTTGAGTAATTTCACCCAATGAAATTCCACTTCCTGAGATATTGTAAATCTCATTATTATCGATGGTTATATTTATTGGAGGATTAGGAGGCACTTCATTTCCCCATACAATTATTCCATAGCTTAATGGAGATTCGTTGTAGTTAGCAAGCCCCATCCCATGAATAGCATTATCGCTAATAGTTATGTTTATACTTCCTGGGTTAACAGCAATTCCTGAGATTGTGTTTTCATTTCCAGTAATTTCAAATCCTGAAACAGATATGTTGCTATCTTTAATAGATATTCCATGAGATTCATTTGAGGCATCAATAATTGCTCCAGGGCTACCTTCTATATTGATAGAAGTTTCAATAGATATTGATTCTGTGTAAATACCTGGACTTACTTGTATTGTATCTCCAGAATTAACATTTTGTAAAGCTTCTCCAATAGTAGAATATTCTGTTCCCTGGCTTGTGTTAAAAACTTGTGCAAATGTAAGGCTAAATATGAATAATGTTATTAGTCTGTTCATGTGTATATCCGTATATTAATATGCTTAAATATAGCTAAATTAAAAATTGTATGTATATAAATTTTTATCAATCATCAAATAATTCAATAAAGTATGACTCATGAAAGGCCAAAAAAATCAAAAAGTTTGAATTAGATAAAATACTTAACAGAGAATTTGCAGAATTGAAAAAATCTCTCAAAAATGCGAAACATGAATATCATTCTTTTTGCTTTTCAACTATTAATTCTGATGCACCCTCAGTTCGAACAGTTATCTTAAGAGATTTTAATAAAAAAGTCTTATTATTTAATTCTGATATTCGAAGTAATAAAATTCAAGATATTTATAGTAACCCCAAAGTATCAGCTTTATTTTATGATAAAGATAGACGTGTTCAGCTTCGATTTTTGGGTACAGCTAAAGTTAATCATGAAAATGAATTTGCAAAAAAAGTGTGGAATAATGTTAGTTTGCAGAGTAGGAAATGTTATATGGGACCGTTTGAGCCAGGAAGTAAGCTTAATGAGTGGATACCTAATCTACCTAAAAAATATTTAAAGTCTGATCCAGAAAGGGAAGATAGTCAGTCTGGATTTTCAAACTTTTGTTCAATAGAAATATCTATCATGTCACTTGAAGTTCTTGAATTACATTATGATGGTCATATCCGATTTATGATAGATTATAACTCAAATAAGGAAATGTATTTTATAGCAACTTAGATATGAGAATTAAAGCAGATAGAAAATTGGGTGCGGTGATGTTTACTGATGTGGTTGATTTTACAAAGTTAATGTCAGAAGATGAGGCGAGAGCATTAAAAACTTTGCAGGAAAAAAATAGTATTGTGCAATCTCAAGTAGCTCATTATAGTGGTCAATATATAAAAAGTATTGGAGATGGAAGTCTTTCATTTTTTGACTCTGCAAAGGAAGCTGTAGATTGCGCTATTAGCATTCAAAATTCTTTAAAGTCTGAAATTATTGTCCGTATTGGGGTGCATTTGGGTGAAATTGTACATAAGGATGGTGATATATTTGGTGATAGTGTAAATATAGCTAATCGAATTGAAAAAATTTCTAAACCTGGTGGGATTTGTATATCAGGTCTAATATTTGATCAATTAGAAAATAAAAAAGGCTACCAATTTAAACACTTAGGGCTCCATTCCTTTAAAGGAGTGGGGCGCCTGCTAGATATATATGGATTAGAGATGTCAGAAAAAGAGATTATTCCTCATGACAGCTTTGATATAATTGGATTAGATTCCTCAAAAGATTTACCATCTCTTTCAATTATTCCATTTAGAAATAAAGGTAAGGAAGAAGATGATTTTTATTCATATAGCTTATCGTTAGATATTTTTTCAAAAATTTCCTCATCATCAAATATTATTTTATCAAGCATGGAAGAGGTGGAGGCTTTAGCATCTAGAAATAGCTCAAAAGATATATTGAAAGCTTTAAAAATACGCTACTCTTTAACAGGTTCATTGTGGAAAAAGGATAATATGTTTAACCTGTCAATAGAGCTATATGATAGTAATAAAGACAAAATGGTTTGGGCTAATTCATGGCTTGAAAATTGGAGTAACCTTCCAAATATTGAAAAGAAAATATCTCATAATGTTATAAGAATTTTGGATAGTCATTCTGCTGAAAATAACGTTAATCAAAACTATAAAATATCAAATATTGACTCTGAGGCATATAGAATTTATTTAAAGGGTAAGTATGTATATCATAATAGAGAAACAGAAAAGGATATAATTAAATCAGAATCTTTTTTTAAGAGGTCAATCGATTTAGATGCAAATCTCATTCAGCCAAGAATGTTGCTAGGAGAAATATATTTTAATCGTTCTCAATATGATAAATCGTTAGAGATATATAATAATAATTTAGATATGAGCATAAAGTCTAAAGACGAAAAGAATACAGCAAAGTCTTTAAGCTCGATTGCAAATGTTAATTTCGTAAAAGGTGAGTATGATAAATCGTTAGAGTATAATTTACAAGCATTAAAGATTCAAAAAAGTCTTAATAGTAAAAAGGGAATAGCTCAGGCTTTTAATAGTATAGGGGCAGTCCATGATGTTTTAAGAGAACATGATAAAGCTTTAGTCTATTATTCTGATTCATTAAAGCTAGCTAAAGAAATAAATGATAAAAGTGGCATGGCAAGAGCGTCTCTCAACATATCTAATCTATACAACACTACAGGCCAGTTAAACAAAGCTTTGAGCATGCAAAAAGAATGTATAAAAATGTGTAAGCAGAGTAATAATTATCCGCTTTTAGCATACTCCTATAATTTACTTGGAGTAATTTATTCTAATCTTCATAAATATGATGACTCTATAAAAAATCTTAAAAAGTGTTTGAAGCTAAAGAAAGAATTGAATGAGCCTGAAGGGGTTGCTAGTGCTTTAAAAAGTATTGGAGTTATTTATTATTATAAGGGGCAGTATAACCAAGCGATGATTTATCACAAAAAATCATTGAAGCAACGAAAAGAGATTGGATATAAGCCAGGTATTGGTGAATCACTGTCTTACATCGCAGATACTTACTATAAAATGGGTCAATATGATAAAGCTATTTCTTTTTATAAAGAGTCTTTAGATATAATGGAGTTTATTAAAGATTATGCTATGGTATCTAAAATATTAAATCGATTAGGCAAAATTTATCGCAAGATGGGACAATATGAAAAAGCTTTATCTGGACTTAAAAGGTCGCAGGATATCAAAGCTGATATTAATGATTTTGAGTATATTGGATATACTTTTTTAGAGCTATCATATGTATATCAATGGAAAGGAGAGTATGACTTAGCTGTTAAATATAATTTAAAATCAATGGATGTTGCTAAAAAGTATAAGATGCAAAAGCTTATATCTGAGAATCTCTATCATGAAAGCTTAATGCTAATTAGTAGGGGGAATTATTCTAAAGCAAAAAGTGTTATAAATAAGGCTATTTCAATTGCTAAGGAAAAAAAATATTTGAATAATGCTGCTAAGTATCTGGACTGCTTAGGAATTATATTAAGACATGAAAAAAAGTTTGATAAAGCAATTGAAGTAGTTGATGAAGCTTTAGAAATTACTAAAATTACTGGAAACAAGCATGGTCTAAGAAAATATTCAAATAGTGTGGGATTAATTAAAGAGCGAATTGGCGATTTTAAAGGCGCGCTCAAGATTTATAATGAATGTTTGAAATTATCAAAGGAGATGGGTGAGAAACGGTCAGTTGCTGTTTCTTATAATAATATTGCAGGGATGCTTTCGGTGTTAGGTGATTTTGAAGATGCTATAAAATACCATAAAAAAGCCTTTTCATATGCAAAGAGGATAAATTATATTGAAGGCCAAGCAGGCTTTGCGTACAACATAGCAAGTATTTTACTAAAACAAAAAAAATATGTTCAATCTATAAAATACATTGAGATGTCAATTAATGCTTTTGAAAGCACTGGAAATCCTTATGTCAAGGAGTGTTATATTTTCAAAGCATACATTTATGTGAATCAAAATAACCTTGATAAAGTAAAGCATTATTTTAAATATTTTAAAGATGTTAACCCTGAAAATAATTACGGTCACATAAGAAATTGGGAGCTATA
>MDSW01187441.1_pt1 | contig 10932 bp, 8 predicted proteins | sample 811171 | NCBI WGS metagenome assembly MDSW01 (sample SAMN05326641, study PRJNA326480) | marine metagenome | isolation source: seawater | place: Atlantic Ocean: North West | collected 2012 | reverse complement strand
CGGACCGTCTTCAAAATCTGCAAACATCACTCCTACTATTGCGTACCTTGAAGCTGGATTATTAAACTTAATGTAACTAGCTTTTTTAGGAATTTGAAATTTAATGCAGGTTATCAACTCTTGTTCCTCGAGAGCTGTTTCAAATAAATCAACAAAAAAATCATCACATGAAATTTCTCGAGAGTTTGTTACAATAGTGGCTTTTAGCGCCAATACTGCAGCCGGATAGTCAGCGGCTGGATCATTGTTTGCTAAAGACCCTCCTATTGTTCCTCTTGCACGCACTTGGGGATCACCTATTTCATTCGCTAGGCTTGCTAGGGCAGGAATTGATGATTGAATTATCTCTGACTTAGAAACTTCATTGTGGGTTGTTCCCGAGCCTACAGAAATATGATTGTGTTCAGCAGATACCCCAACCAGTTCGGGTATTTGTGAAATATCTATTAGGTGGCTAGGGTTAGCGAGACGCTGTTTCATTGTTGGTAAGATAGTATGTCCACCTGCAAGATAACTTGGGTCATCAAGCTCCTTATATTTAGATAGAGCATCTTCGACAGACAAAACTTTTAGATAATCAAATTCATACATTGATGTTCCCCCAACTCATCAAGATTAATTATCTTGATTTTCATGCATTACTTTAGCCCCGTCGCTAATGGCTTTAACAATGTTATGATAACCTGTACAGCGACAGAAATTCCCCTCTAAATGGTTTCTTATTTCTTTTTCGGTAGGACTGGGATTGTTTTTTGCTAAATCCAAAGCAGTCATCACCATACCTGGTGTGCAAAATCCACATTGGAGTGCATGATTTTGTTTAAATGCTATTTGCATTGGATGCAGTTGACCATCTTCAGAAACTCCTTCAATTGTTTTAACTTTGCTGCCATCTGCCTGGGCAGCTAGCATTGTGCAGGATTTAACACACTGGTCATCTAGATGTATATTACAAGCTCCACATTGGCTTGTATCGCATCCAATATGGGTTCCGGTAAGCCCAAGGTGTTCTCTTAAAAATGTTACAAGCAACGTTCGTGCTGGTATTGTTTTTGAAACCTTTTGCCCATTTACTGTCATTGATACAGAAATTTTTGGCATATTACCCCTCTATAAGGTTATTTTATCCTTAAACATCCCCAGAAAATTCTTAGAGTATAACTTTACTGACATCTTATAGATACTACTAAAAACATAACCTGTTGAGGCTGTCCTAGCTAGTATTCATTATTCAAAAATAATATGGATAGTAGCAACGAATTAGTCCATTACATAATATTATCTTATAAATTAAGTAAAATAATTTTTTATACTTAGGATTATTGATCGACGTTCTCGCCATAACCCAGGCAAAATACTTAAAGTTGGCATTAAACCAGCTTGGAATACTAGGACAAAGGTTATTAGAACAGCTCCGAGTATAAGGGTTACTTGCCCAACACCTTGAGTGCCAAGCCAACCTTTAAAATATTCAATAGCAAAAACTCCAGATACTGGTCCAATAAGTGTTGATTTTCCTCCAATTAGTACCCACATGACGACGTCAGCAGCTCTCCCTAAACTGAACATTTCAGGGTGGGCTAAAGGTATAGAAATTGCGTAAAAAGCTCCACCTACTCCAGCAATCCCGCCACTTATAACAAAAGCTAATAATTTATACTTACGGATATCATAGCCAAGTAGTTCAGCGCGGTTTTCATTTTCACGAATACCTACTAGAACTCTTCCGAATGAGGTAGTTAGTAAAAGACGGAGACCTATATAAGTACAAAGAAGAGATATAGCTCCGGAATAAAAAAACCAGTTTATATCAAGCTGCAACCCAGCTTTCCAGGGTACTTCTAATTGAGGCACATTTGGAATGCCATTTTGTCCTTTTAGCTTTGCTGTACCAATTACATACTGGTCACCAGATGTTGAGCGAATAGCTTTTTCTAATATCAGTGTAAAAACTAATGTGATGATACTGAAATAGATAGTACCTATACGACCATAAATCATAAAATAGCCTAAAACCATGGCCGTAAGCATTCCTGCAGCAGCTGCAAAGAACATAGACCCTGTTGTTTCGCCTGTATTTATTGCAAGTATTGTGTAGCCATAACCACCTATGCCAAAAAAGGCTGTTTGCCCAAAGCTAAGCATTCCTCCATAGCCCCATAAAAAACCCATACTTAGAGCCAATAATGCCAACCCAAAAAATCTAGACATTTCTAATATTACAAATAGATCTAAGAAATGGGGCATTATTGCAATTAACAATCCAACTACAAGCAGGGTTAACCACCACCGAAGACCCAGTTTTTGTTTAGATAGATTAGAATGTGAGACGGTAAAAGACATTTATATTAGACACCCCTTGTCATCCGTCCGGTTATCCCGAGAGGTAGAATGCGTAAAAGAAATATGGCTACAAACAGCACAGTAATTTCGCCAATTACTGAGGTAGATATAGTTGCCACAAACCCATCAATAGTCCCAAATAGTGATGAAGCTGTTATTGTACCTAAAAGTGGTAAGCTCCCGCCAGATATTACTGTAACAAAAGATTTTGCTATATATACTAATCCAAGCGTAGGATAAGCTCCAACTATTGGCACTAATATGGCACCTGCAAGTCCAGTTAGCATGCAACCAAATCCAAAAGTGAGCATATATATAAGACTTTGATTTATTCCTAAAGTAGAGGCAATTTTAGGATTCTGCATTGTCGTTCTAACTATAAGTCCATATCGCGTATACCTCCATAACGCATATACTAAAGTTAAAATTGCTATGGATACCGCAATCATAAATAGTCCATATGCGGGAATGAATATATTACCTAAAGAAATATTTCCGAGCGGAGAGGCTATACTCTCGCTCTGCGGACCAAAAATCGTAGTAATGCCGCCAACTAGGAGCAAGCTGAGCCCCCAAGTTGCCAGCAATGTGTCGACTATTCGACCGTATAGCCATTGAATAAGAAGTCTCTCAACTATGATTCCAAAAACTCCAACTGCAATTGCGGCTAAAATAATTGATATCCATAGGCTAATTCCTGATTGGGTGCATAAGGTGCAGAAATATGCTCCAAGCATAAGAAACTCACCTTGAGCAAGGTTAATAACTCTCATCATCCCGAAGATTACAGCTAGACCGAGGCTAATCAGGATAAAAATTGAAATTGAAAAACCAATTTGGAAAAGATAGTTTATTATTGGCTCCAAAGCTCACCCCTAAAATCTTTTATAGCTTAATAAGCCGCTTAGCTATTTTTATAGCATCTAATTATTTCATAGGATTTATACAGAAGCTAAACCTCAGGTTCATATTGTAAGGAGTCATTTGGATTTTGGTGTAAGTTACAGACCATTTGGGTATCTCGCGGTGGCCGCTGCTTAAATGATTGTAACACATTAAAGCGTTGATTTTCACCAACAACAATATGTATATCCATAGTTGTATGGTTTGTCTTGCCATCTACTGTATAAATGCCGCCAGCCCCATTAATTCTCACTGAACCTTTTGATAGCGCCTCAATTGTAGCCTCAGCATCAGCACTACCAGCTTGCCTAACAGCTTCAGCCCAAATTTTAATTCCTCTTTCACCATATTCTGCATATTCGCCCACATAGCTAGTATCACCTGTATAACTTTGAAAGCGTTTAACGAATGCTTTAGCCTCAATTGTATCAAGGTCGTCTACATAAGATGTGGCTATTATTATTCCATTACCTTCTTTTGGACTTAACTGCGTATGTTCAAGTCCAACACCATATGAACCTGATGCAAGAGCAATAGTATCCTTGCCAATAGTACTCTCAAATTGCCTATAAAATGCAATATGTGCCCCTCCGACTAAGGCTGATAGCACAATGTCAGGTTTTGCAGACTGAATACGCGATATTGCAGGTTGAAAATTATTTACATCAAGGGGGAAAAATTCTACTCCTAGATCTTCGCCACCTCTTTCTCGAATGAATTTTTGCATCCATTTAGAGGTTATATGACCATAATTGTAATCTGCTGCTAAAATGTAGCAGCGTTTATGCCCTAGGTTTGTTATTACATAGTCCATAAGCGGTTCTAGTTGCTGCGCGGGAACCATTCCTGTGGATACATGTCTGCGGTCACAAACACCACCTTCATATAGTGAATTATAGAAAAGTAGACCTTTAAATCGTGAGACGATTGGCCGCATTACTTCTCGAGCTGAGCTTGTTATACCTCCATGAATTACGTGAACATTATCTCTTACTAATGCTTCCGTTACATACTTTGAATTGTATTGTCCATCTGATTGAGAATCATAAAAAATAAGTTCGATTGGGCGCCCGAGAAGACCTCCAGCTGCATTTAGTTCCTCAACAGCCATGGCAGTTGCCTGAATTTGTTTCAGGCTGTAGATGTTTAGAATCCCGGTTTTATCTAGTATATTTGCTACACGTATGGGATTCTCTCCAGCTATACCTGCCTTTTTTAGGAGGTAGGGCGAACTAGCGAAAGCAAGAGCACCACTTCCAGCCATAAAAAATTGTCGTCTGTTGAGTTTCATTTGTTATGGCCTCCAATTAGAAATCCTGTACCTTATGTATTTTACCAGTTAATTTAGACTATAATTGAAATAATATAAAAATTTACAACAGGTTTTTTAGAAGTAACACAAAATATTTATGTTGTATTGTAATATGATGATTTGCATTGAGATGAGCTTCAGCTAATTAATTAATCACTTCTCCTATTTTTTTTAGAAAACATTGCATTATTCCAGATATTTTGGCTAGTCCTGTAGTAGGTGTAAAGTTAGTTTCGTTCATATAAAGGTTTCGATTAATTTCTATTTGTAATGCGTGAACGTTCTTTGATGGATTTCCATAGTGAGATGTAATATGTGCGCCAGCGTAGGGATTATTTACTGATACAGATAAGCCCAGTTTAGTAAAAAATAGACTAGAGCTTTCTGTAATCCAAGGTGCACAAGATTTTCCAAATCTATCTCCTAGCACTATATCTTTATGACTTATATTTTTATTTTCTCTAGAGTCAGTGCTTTTTGAGGGCATTGAATGACAATCTAATAAAAGGCATTTCCCAAACCTAGACTTCGTTTCTTCAATTAATAACGCCAAGTTTGAGTGATATGGCTTGTAATATGTTTCTATTCTTCTTGTAGCTTCAATTGCTGGTATTTCCTTAGAATAAATTTCTACTCCTGAGGCCACACATCTTGGAATCACACCATAGCCAGCTGTTACCCTGGGGCTAGGTTTATAATTTGAAACTTTGCCAAAAAACATATTTGGGTCAAGCTCAGAGGCTGCTCTATTAGGGTCAACAAATGCGCGGGGATACAAAGCATTAATAGTTGGTATGCCTATATTTACGGCACCTCTGTAAATTTTATCCACATAGGGATCTTCTGAGGCCCTTATCTTTATAGCGTTAAGCTGAGAAGAAGATAAAAATTCTGTGCTATAGCTCCTACCGCTATGTGGTGATGATATTACTATAGCTAGCTTTTGATGAGGCGGCTTAAGAATTTCAATAAGAGATTTGTCATCTAGGTGATTGCTTACGGTTAACCGTTTAATGTTAGTATAATTTGACATAAGAACTAATTTCCCTATGCAGTAGAATCAATAAATATGATGGAATATTCCAAATCAAATCAACTTTTAAAATACACTTGTTCAAATAATTGTGTATTTCTATTCAAAGCTCGAATGTACTTGGGGTAACTATCATTAATTCTCATTTGAATTCCTCAATTTTAAATCAACAACTTGTATTGCAAATATCTTTTAGAATTGGAAATAAACAAATGGAATAGTTTGTCCTGCTTTAGATACAATGTAGGGAACAGAAGCGGCAAATATAAGAAATGCAAGCAACAGCGGCCAAATACGCTTCCTATTACCTAATGTAATTTGATGGGTATTTGGAAGTGTAAACACTATTAAGGCAGCTAATACTAGGTATACAAGATGTGTTAAGTCTGTGTAAGGTAGGTTCGAAAATCCAGCATTTATATCAAAGAGTTTTTTCCAATAATCGAATGAAATAGATATATCGTTTGTAGCAAAAGGAACCCATAGGAACGAAACGTATAGAAAAACTAATGCGCGGCAAAACCAACACCATATAAACCTGACTGGTGCCGAACAAGTCTCAGACCATGAGAAATTAATTTTTTTATACAGAACTCTGTATCCAATGACTGCTAGTGCGTGTCCTCCACCCCAAACTAAATAGCCTAAGCCAACACCATGCCAAATCGAACTAAGGATCATTACCACAATAATTGATGCAATTATCCAACGGATGTCAGAACTAATCCTAACTAAACGCTTATAGACATATTCCTTAAAAAAGTGGTGTAGGGATATGTGCCATATGCGCCAAAAATTGGCTATATTAGTGGCTTTGTGTGGGGAGAAAAAATTTCTTGGTAAATGTAATCCAACCATATAGCCTAATCCCAAAGCCATATCCGCATAAGCTGAAAAATCAAAATAAATTTTAAATGAATAGAGAAACATATTGACCCACGCACCGATTACAGAGATTCCCTGAATATTCTGATAAAACACAGTATTAAATTCATCAAGTGGATCAGCTATTAGGACTTTTTTACCTATCCCTAAGCATAAATAGGTAACCCCTACTATAAAATACTTATGTGAAAATATTCTGAAAGGATTTCGGAAAGTTTGCGGGATAATAAAACGATGTTTGACAATAGGACCTGAGATAAGCTGGGGGAAAAACATTACAAAAAATAGATACCGTTGGAAGCTGGATTCACTATCACGCTTCTCCGCCTCATCAACCACAAAAGCTATTTGCTGAAAAGTAATAAAAGAAATACCAAGCGGTAGCCCTAGTGCTCCAAAAAGATTAACTTCTTCAACAGTCCCGCCACCAGCTCCCTGGCTTACAAGAAATTTTAAAAAAAGAAGGTAGCCAGCATTCACTGATACCCCTAATGCTATTTTTACTTTTGATGAAAAACGTGTCCTACATGCAATGATGTAGTTAGTTAGCACACTAGCTGCAACAAAAGCGATATCAGTGTAGTTCCAATCAATATAAAATATTATAGAAAGGATTATGAAATACGGAAGTAAGTATTTTTGAAGAGATAACCTCCTTAGCACCCAGAGTCCTATTAATGAAAGTGGTAAAAACAAAAATACAAATTGTGCAGAGCTAAATATCATCAGGTCTTATTACCACTCTGTCTAATACTGCATTGATAATCTAATGGTATTATTCTTGATAGATTCTCAATAATTTTTTCCCCACCTTCAAAGCTTATATGTGAACCGTCCAGCCAAACCTCCTCAGGAAGGTCAACCCATGTTTGTTCTTTTTTAAGGTAGGTAAAATTTGGATTCTTCTTTTGAAGAGTCTGCATCATCTCAAAATATGGTCGAGTCTTCTCTGGTTGATCCCAGCGAGGCCCGCCTAAGTAATCGGTTAACTGTGCTTCATATGCGATTACTTTAGCGCCTCTTTGAGTCAAGTCATTTATGGTATCTTGAAAAGCTTTTAATAGTTTCTCATCAAAGGGTGAATTCATGTTCCGGGCAGCGATCATTCTTAAATTGTCACTATCTAGCTTGATTTTATTCTTAATCCGCGCATGACGCTTTTGGTCAGCGCCAATGAATTGCACTGATCCATCTTGGTAAAGGTACTCATCAGGCTTTCCTGTTAATGCTAAGTTGAATGTATCTTTATACTGACGAATAAATGGGAACCAGTTTGCTGGTTTTATTGGCCACTCAATATTCAATATACGAGGGAATAATGACGAAATAGAGGTATTTCCATCACTAATATTATCTATCCATAGAGAAAAATTATTCCAGGGGTGGTCAATAGATGGAGTAGCGCTTCTTGAAAGTTTGGTAAACATATCAGGATAAATACCAAGCAATATCGTCCATTCTTTACCAACATACTTAGAAATATCAGTGAAAAAATACTTGGCATCAAGGTAATCAATACTATGGTGACTCATATTATAAAATGTTTTTAATTCACACTTAAGATTTTTCTGAAAAACCTGCTCACGAAGATGAAATTGTGTAGAGTTTCCATATACAAGTAAAAATTCTTCTTTAGATTTACGTGCTTTATTAATAAAAAATTCATATTTATATTTAGGGAGCAAACGACTATTGAGATTTACAATCTGGCTATTAATTTGTGGGAATACAAATTTTTCATATGCACGGTTATGCGCCCAGCTATATAATCCAAAATTAACCGCAGGAATACCTATTATGATTACTAATGCAGCTATAATAGATAGCTCCACCATTCGTTTAATTTTTACTCGCGGTTTCATTTTTTAGAAGTGCTGTTCGTTAAGTAATGTTTTTGAAAATCCATATATGGACGCATTTCTATTTTTTGTAGTTGTTTTTGAAGAAACCTATTTTTGTCTGTGCAGATTGGATAAAAACCCTCTATATAAATTTTCTCTAGAAAATATAATTAAGAATTAAAGAACTCACCAAAACCCTATTATATTTTCCCTATTAATTACAAGAATTGATAAATAACAAATAGTTTGTAACTTAAGGGTATAAATCATAAGTCTACAACAAATTATATTTAAATATTTCCCAATCATTCGTTAAAAGGTTAATGAAAAAATATTTTCAAACTATCGGATAAATGAAATAGGGTGTTTTATCTCCAAGCTCCGTTGACTTGAATTGTTAAACACCTCAGAATCAATTGATTCGTAAAGGAAAGAGAGAACAGGTAGTTAGGAGGCGAATTCTTTGTTATCAAAGGTTAGTCAGTAAAATATTCTGTTTTGGTGACATTTTTATATGCCTATTAAAGATTTGATTTGGTTACACGGTAATATCTGGAGATTAAAATGGTAATTCTTGGAGTCGCTACTGAGCACTGCTCCTCTGCCGCTCTTATGATTAATGGAAATATTATTGGTGCAATCCAAGAAGAACGACTTACTAAATGTAAAAATCAAGTTGCATTCCCAAAGAAAGCCATAGATGAATTAATAAAAATACACTTGGATGGCGACGTATCAAAGATTGACCAAGTGGTCTTCGGCGGTACCATCTCAGATCCTTATGCAACTTTCCTTGATCGTCACAGTAATTTTTCTGTAAAACAGCACATTCAAGAAAACAAAGAATTATGGCATCCTTATTTCTATAAATGTAATAATCAAAATGAGCGAGATGTATTAGCATCAAGTTATTGGAAAGAAAAAATTAGTTTAAATGAATCTCCAAATAAAAATCACAACTTTGATTTTTCATTTTTAACTGAAAAACCCTGGGCGGAGACAATTGAGTTATATAGTAAGGTAATACGTCCTGAACGAATTTTAGCATTACACGACTGGACAGGGGTTCCTAAACTTTTTGATCATCACTTATGTCATGCTTACTATGCGTATTTTGGAGTTAATACTGAACATAACCTAAAAAAAGATATTATTTTCACAGCCGATGGATGGGGCGACGGACGAAATTGGACAGTTCATGTTCCTGATGCTAGAGGGCAAGGGCTTATAGAGCTCAGCTCAGGAAATACAAACTTAGTTGCGCGTATCTACCGATTTACCACTCTTATTCTTGGTATGAAACCAAACGAGCACGAATACAAGGTTATGGGTCTTGCTCCGTACTCTAAATCTCAAGCTCATATCAACAAAGTAATAAATATTTATAACGATATACTTGATTTTGAAAACGGGAGTTTTATTAGTCGCAACGCACTTAAAGATTCATATTTTGATCTTAAACAAAGACTGGAAGGGCACCGTTTTGATAATATTGCAGCAGGTCTCCAATCTTGGTCTGAACAGGTAACCTATAAGTGGATGTCATATTGGATTAAGCAGAGTAACCGATCAAATGTTTTTTTCTCAGGTGGGCTTTCTATGAACATAAAAGCGAACGGTTATATTCTTAATCAGCCTGAAATTGATAAGTTATATATAGCTGCATCTGGAGGTGATGAGTCATTAAGCATTGGTGCATGTTTTGCTCAGTATTCTATGACGCAAAAACCAAAAAAATTAGAATCTATTTACTTGGGTTCAGAAGAAACAGATCATTGGTCTGACCGTTTAAATGAAACCTCAATGTCCATATCAGAATTCATTGAGATACCCAATACTACTGATGATGATATAGCAAAACTGCTTGAGAATGGAGAAATCATTGCAAGGTGTTGTGGTAAATCAGAATTTGGTGCAAGAGCATTAGGGTCAAGGTCAATACTTGCCAGCCCCGTTAATTCAGATGTAATAAGGGAAATAAATGACGCGATCAAGAACCGCGACTTCTGGATGCCTTTTACACCATCAATTCTTGATGAATATACTTCTGACTATCTTATAGACCTCAAAGGTTGTGTTTCGGAATACATGACTATTGGTTTTGAAAGTACAACATTAGCTCGCCAAGAAATCCCAGCTGCACTGCATCCTGCTGACTTTAGCGTGCGCCCTCAAAAGGTGAAAAAAAATCTAAGTCCAGGATATTGGAAACTCATAAATGCTTTCAGGGAGCGAACAGGAATAGCTGCTTTACTTAACACCTCGCTTAATCTTCATGGAGAACCTATGAACTACTCCGCAGCAGATGCAGCGAGAACTGTTGCAAAGTCTGCACTTAACATTTTACAATTATCTGAAGGTTTGTTGATAGTAAAGCGCGATTCAGAAAATAAAGTTATGAATATATTACGTCGTTGATTTGAGAAACTAATTAACCATAAATTGTATTTCTACCAAAGTTGACTTGAATAACTAAAAACAGCAGAATCGAATTATTATTAGGGATAGGGCGCGTAGCTCAGCGGGAGAGCACTACGTTGACATCGTAGGGGTCACTGGTTCAATCCCAGTCGTGCCCACCACCCTTTTTACTGGATTTAGATATTTCTTACCTG
>MDSW01179600.1_pt1 | contig 10932 bp, 7 predicted proteins | sample 811171 | NCBI WGS metagenome assembly MDSW01 (sample SAMN05326641, study PRJNA326480) | marine metagenome | isolation source: seawater | place: Atlantic Ocean: North West | collected 2012 | reverse complement strand
GAGATGATGATCAGGTCCAGGAAGAAATTGAAGACAGTTCCATGGGGACCATCGTTCATGGTGTTTTAGAAGATATTTACCACCCGTTTATAGATCAGGAATTGCGCGCAGCTTCTCTTCGAAAAAGTTTGGAAAGTGTAAAAGATTTGACGGAACAGAAATTCAAAACTCTGTTGAATCAAAAAAATCTTTTCGGAATCAATTATCTGTCGAAAGAGATGGCAATTCTACAAATTGAAAAAGTATTGCGCGCAGACATTGAGGACCTTGAAAATGGGGAAGAGATTAAACTGCTTGGGGTTGAGCTGGATTTTAGCGAAAAGCTAAAATACAGCTGGAACGGAAATACAATCGATATAAAATTAACCGGCAAGATTGACCGGGTGGACACAAAAAATGGAATTGTCCGACTAATTGACTATAAGACAGGCACATTTGATAATAAGAAACTGAAATCACTCGATTTAAATGAAAGCTTTCAGAACGCAAGCAATCTTGAACTGCAGTTGGCCTTTTACGCCTTTGTATACGGCAGAAATCATCCCAATAAAACTATAACTAGCTGGATAGTTGCACTAAAAGGAAATAAAAAGCTCTACAACCAGGGTTCAGTTAAAAACCTGCCTTATTTCGGAAATGATTTTCATCAGGCTTTTGATAGTTTCCTCAAGAGTATAATAGATGAAATGACAAATGAAGAAATTGATTTGATACACGATGAAAGTTCAAAATATTGTCAAATCTGTGATTGATTCTAATTTGAAAAAACCCGAGAAGGTGGGGCGTCTCGGGCTTTAAGAGCAAGGAAAATAAAAAAACCAGAAAAATTAGCGTTTTGGCCAGATCAATTTAGGCCGTCACAATGATAAGACGCACTGTACATTCCAATGGTTGCCTTTCACTTTGGATTTAGGTTGAAATAATCCGAGTCAAGCCATGAACTTGTAGCCAACTCCACGAATGGAATAAAAATGAACTGGATGTTTGGGATTACTCTCAAATATTTTTCTGAATTCAACAATATAATTGTCAATGGTTCGGGTGGTTGGATACACATCAAAACCCCACACCTTTTCCAGAATCTCCTGTCTGCTTACCACCTGCCCCTGTCTGTCAATAAGCAGTTTTATAAGCATGATTTGCCTTTTGGAAAGGGTGGTGATAGGACCTTTGGAATTCCTTACCTCGTAGGTTAAAAAGTTAATGGTAAACTGACCAAAGCTAAATTCATTGAATGAAACAACTGGTTTGGACCCACTTCTTTTCAATAATTTTTCTATTCTGAGCAACAATTCTTCCAAATTGAATGGCTTTACCAAATAATCGTCTGCTCCCGCCTTTAATCCATCAATTCGATCCTGGCTCGAATTTTTTGCAGTCAACATGAGTATGGGGGTTTCATTGTCTTTCAGTCGGATTATTTCGCAGACATTAATACCATCGACCAAAGGCAGCATAATGTCAAGCAAAATCAAATCAAATTTTCTTGATTCAATTGCCTCCAATGCCGCCTTACCATCAGCAAACACCTCACATTCATAACCTTCCAGACGTAAATTAATTTCCAATAGCTCGGAAATAGACACTTCGTCCTCAACTACACAAATTCTTGACATAATGAGTTTCGTTAATTGGTGTTATGTAAAAACAATACAAAGGATTGACATGTTTATTCGTTGAAAGCAAACTTTAATTCAATATATTTACAAGGCATTAAAGTAAACAAATTAAACATGATTCGATCAATTTTCGCAGTTGTTCTGTCTTTGCTGTGCGTTTCATTCGTGCAGGGGCAATCCAACTCAATTATCCCAAACAATATTGAAAAAAATGTATCAGAGAAAGCGCTGAACATAGCCAAATTTAAAATCCATTCAAGCAAGGATGATCAAAGCAATCATTCTGCAAGTCCTGAAGATGGAAATCATTTTTGCGGTGCTCATACGTTAACCAATAGTTTCCTTAAAAACAATGGTTACGAAGAGCAGTATCAAGAATTCAGGGAGGAGCTTCTTGAAGCAGCTCAAAATTATATTCCAACCAAGGCATTAAGAGGACCCATTCCGGTGATTTTCCATATCGTACACAATCCATCCAATCCTTCAGAAAATGTTCCGTACAGCACAGTTCAGAGCTACATGGATATTTTAAATGAGGATTTTCAGCTATTGAATTCAGACGCTGTAACTACACACACAACGACTTATGGATTTACAGCAGCAAACGTTGAACTTTCATTTTGTCTTGCAACACAAGACCCTTCAGGAAACACATTGGCTGAACCCGGGGTAGAGCGAGTTACGACCACAGAAGGTTGGTATGATTCTAACGGAGGTGAAGAAAACAAAATGAAACAAGCGTCAACCGGTGGCGCGGATGCTTGGCCAAGAGAAGATTACATCAATGTGTGGATCTGCGATATAACCAATGGTGCGTCTTCTGGAACAGCAGGTTATGCATATTTACCCTCCAATTTCATACCGGTATACTGGGACGGAATTGTAATCGATTACCAGCTCTCAACTCCGTCAAGCCGAACTTTAACGCATGAAATGGGGCACTTTTTAGGTTTGAATCACACATGGGAGGGTACAGGTTCCGGTGCATGCGGTGATGACGACGGACTTACGGACACACCATTTACAGCTGGGCCATTCTTTAACTACTCTTTTGGTTGTCCATCTAGTATCAGCACTTGCGGATCTATTGAAACCCAATACGAGAACTTCATGGATTACAGCAACTGCTATGCTCTGTTTACACAAGAGCAGGCCAATGTTATGAATGCTACGATGAATAGTACTGTAGCAGACCGAAGTAGCCTTTTACTTTCAGATAAATGTAATGCGGCGGGCCCACCAGTTTGCGCAGCTTCAGCAAGCGCATCTACAATTACTGTAGGAGGATCTGTTGATTTCTTCGACAATTCATCCGGGCTTCCGGATACATGGTCGTGGGATTTTGGTGGTGGAGGTACACCGGGAACATCGACAGTGCAAAATCCAACAGGAATTGTGTTTAATACAATAGGGTCTTATACCATCACTCTAACCGCATCAAACAGCCTTGGCTCTTGCAATACAACTCTCACGATCAATGTAATCCCTTCATCCGGATGCGATACGCTGTCCAATATTTCGGACACAATGACACTCACCATTTATGGTTCTCCAGGAGGAGGTTATGTCACAGGGGTGAACGCTTATGGGGATCTAGCAAAAGCTGAAAGATACTCGGGTTATTCACCCTACACCCATGTAACCGGTGGACAGGTATACCTATTCAATGTGAAAGACGGTGGCAACTCCTCTACACTTGACCTGGTAGTGTGGGATGATGTCGGGGGTCTGCCCGGAACAGAACTTGGACGCGCCTCCTACGACTTATTATCTATTGAAACTGCTCTCGGAGGGCCAGGGAATCAAGGAGTGTTGAATCTCTTATTCAATTCACCTGTTAATGTTGCCGGAGCTGATTTCTTTTTAGGAGTTGATTTTGCTTCGTTTGGTAATGGCGACACGATTGGAGTAGTTCAGAACTTACTCAGCGTAGGTTCAAATACGGGTTACGAACAATGGAACGATGCAACGTGGTACGACATGGAAACGGCATGGGGTGCGGGAAATACTTTTTCACTTTACATCAATCCGCTCGTTACGGATGTACCCGTACAGGCCAATGTCTCTGCCAACCCTTCAACCGTTTGTGCAGGTCAGCCGATAGATTTTAATGGAACTGCATCTATAGATGCATCCGGATACAGCTGGTTTTTTCCCGGCGGAACCCCTTCTACCGGATCGAACGGGACAGAAACAGTGACCTACTCCGCTGCAGGCACATACATGAACTATTTCTACGCGCTTGGGGCTTGTAACGGCCAGGACCTCGACTCGGTTCAGGTGGTCATCACCAATGGACCAACAGTAAGCACGGTTTCAACCGATCCATCATGTGCAGGCAACGATGGTGAAATAGACATTACAGTAACTGGGGGATCTGGAAGTTATGAATACAGTATAGATGGTGGAACCACATTTCAATCTACCGGTGTATTTACCGGCCTCTCCGCTGGGACCTATGATGTCGTAGTAAATGACATTTCAAGTGGATGCAGCTCGACCGATGCCATAACAATCACTGGGTCGGCGACGAGCTTAACCGTTACAACTGTAGAGGGAATTGAAACCTGCTCAGGCAATGACGGCTCAATCGACATAACGGCTTCAGGTGGTTCCGGATCCTATGAATACAGCATTGATGGAGGTGTGACATTTCAAACTTCACCTATATTCACAGGACTTACCGGAGGAACCTACACCGTCGTGGTTAACGATTTGTCGGTAGCTTGTTCAGGATCCTCAACATCAGTAGTTAACGTATCAACTACCCTATCGTTGTCATCCAACAGTACGGATCCGACGTGCGTTGGTGCGGACGGAACCATTACCATCACGATTCCCAGCGGTTCCGGGTCCTACGAATTCAGTATTGACGGGGGAGCAACATTCCAGTCCGCCGGATTCTTTAGTGGATTGTCTGGAGGAACGTACAATGTTGTAGTGAACGACCTGACAACCGCTTGTTCAGGTACGGATGTGCTGACCTTAGCCGCATCCCCTGGAGGGCCGACAGCTTCAGCTTCTGCATCCAGCAACTCAATTTGTGAAGGCGACCCTGTCACAATAGCATCCTCAGGAGGCACTTCGTACTCCTGGAGCACAGGACAGACCACAGCCTCATTTACAGATTATCCCACATCAACAACTACCTATATTGTTTTTGTTGAAGATGCTTCCGGCTGCAGTGATAGCGCAACTGTAACCGTAACCGTATCGAGCGTACCGGTAACAACAGTTACGGGTGACACCTCAATTTGTCAAGGAGATACTGTAGTTCTAACAGCCAATGGAGGAACAGACTATTTTTGGAACACATCTCAGACTACACAATCCATAACAGTTTCGCCCGCAAGCACAACAACCTACTCTGTAGTCGCATCTGATGGGCCTTGTACAGGCTCATTGGCCAATTCTGTTGTAACCGTGTTGCCTACGCCTAATCTAATTATCGATGCATCTGCCACCACTGTATACATCAGCTTGGGTGCATCCGTTGATTTCAGTAATATTGGCTCACCTGCCGTTACCTACTTATGGGATTTCGGAGATGGTGCAACGTCAACTTCGATCAGTCCAACTCACGTATATACAACTGCCGGAACATACACCGTTACTCTAAGTGGGACACTAGGTTCATGCACAGGAACAGACACAATCACCATTATCGTGCTTGATGAAGTAGGTATAAACGAAAACGCGTCTTTTTCAACTATCCTAATGTACCCAAATCCAACACCGGGATTGGTACAAATAGAGATGGCCAACAAAAAAGAGTTGAATTTGGAAATTCAGATTTTGGATGCAATCGGCAATCTGGTGATGGTCAAGAACCTGAGCGGAGTTGAACTAAAGACGACACTGAACCTAACCGAAAATGCTTCGGGTATATATTTGGTTCGCTTTCTTGTCGGCAACGAACAAATTACGAGAAGATTGTTCGTCATTGATCAATAAGACAAAAAGCACCGCAACGGTGCTTTTTTTTATTTCCTAATTTTGAAGCATGTTTCCTCAAAAGATTACCATCGAACAATTAAATACTGTTTCAAAAGATACCTTATTGGAAAACCTGGGTATTGAATTTACCGAGATTGGAGCAGATTTTATTGTTGCCAAAATGCCCGTAGATAAAAGAACTCAGCAACCCATGGGTTTATTGCACGGTGGTGCGAGTGTTGCTCTAGCTGAATCCATTGGAAGCACAGGGTCCTATTTACTGATCGATACAAAAAAACAATCGGCAGTAGGTCTTGAGATCAATGCCAATCATATTGGAGGGGCACAAAAAGGATTTGTTTACGGAACAGGAAAGATAGTTCACAGAGGCAAGACAACGCATATTTGGAATATCGAAATCAGAGATGAAAAGGATAAACTCATTTCTATTTGCAGATTGACCCTATTGATCTTGGAAAGGAAGGAAGTCTAGAAATGCAATTAAAGCAAGAAGATTCTTTTGTTTGCTACAGTTCTCCTGGAGAGGTTCAGTTTAGGTTAATTCAAGGTAAAGTCTCTGAAATTACGCTTGACCAAATTCCGGAAGTACCTGGATTTATTATCTCACGATTTCACAATGACAATAAAGCATTCTTTATACAGAACGATCTAAACCTGCTCAATCCGAATTTCGAATTCAAAGTCACGGCCAATCCAAATCCAATTGAGATGAGCAAGCGTGACTATCTTGAAATTTGCACAAATTATATTGAGCGGTGCGACATTGATCTTGAAAAAATCATCTTGTCTCGAGTCAGTTCCGCTCCATACAAGTCGAATCCTGAGAAAATCTTCCACGCCTTAAGAGAATCCTACCCAAATGCATTTGTATATCTGATACACTCCCCTCAATTCGGCACTTGGTTGGGAGCCACTCCGGAAAAGCTCCTAGTAAGAAAAAACACATGCTTTTCCACTATGGCTTTGGCCGGAACCAAATCCATCGAATCCGCGGCAGAATGGACTGAAAAAGAAAGACACGAGCAGCATCTGGTAACCGCGTATATTTCCCAACAGCTAAATAAACTGGGTATTCACTACGATGCAAAAGGGCCATTTGATTTGCAAGCCGGCAATGTAGTTCACCTTTGCACAACATTTGAATTCTCGACAGATCTTAAAAGAGAAAAAATCATTGATTCACTGCACCCTACCCCTGCAGTTTGCGGAATGCCAAGAGAGCTTGCAAAGCGCGTCGGAAAATCAGCTGAGCCCCACGACCGAGAGCTATACTGTGGATTTCTAGGGCCCATTAACCAGAAGGGAACTGATGACCTATTTGTCAACCTCAGATGTATTAAATTGGGAGTTGATCGAATTTACTTTTATGCAGGTGGTGGAATTACCAAAGACTCAGTTCCGGAAGAAGAATGGCGGGAGACAAAAATGAAGGTGGCCACAATATTGGGAGTTGTTGAAAAATTGTAGAAATTTACCTCGTGCGTTCAGATAAAATTTTGGTAAATCACCTTGTCGACCTATGTGCAGCAAAAGGAGTGCGGCACATTGTTTTTTCTCCGGGATCGAGAAATGCGCCGTTGATTGTATCGTTCAACGATCACAAGGACATTGAATGCCTGGTGGTTGCAGATGAAAGATGTGCCGGTTTTTTTGCAATCGGCATTGCTCAAGAAATAAAAATGCCTGTTGCCATTTGCTGTACAAGCGGCACTGCTGCATTAAACTACGCACCTGCAATAGCAGAAGCATTTTATCAGAGAATTCCTTTGCTCGTAATTACAGCCGACAGACCTGTTGAATGGGTAAATCAGGGAGACGGACAGACCATTGCGCAAAGAAATGTATTCCAGAATTACATTCTAGACTCTTATGAACTTCCCCAAGAATCACTGCATCAAGATGAGCTGTGGAGCGGCGGAAGAATAATCAATGAAGCGATTGACCGTTGTATAGATCAGATCGGGCCTGTACACATTAATTTCCCTTTACGCGAGAACCTGTATGGCGTAACCGACACCTATACTAAACCGAAAATAATTCAATCAGTAAATACAAAACAGCAACTTTCCTCTGAACAGATTGAATCTATTGCAACCGGTTGGAACACAGCTTCAAAAAAGCTAATTCTTTGTGGTCAGCTTGCGTCGGATGAAAGCTTGAATAATGCTTTAAACGTTATAGCAGAAGACGAATCAGTTGTGATTTTAACCGAGACTACCTCGAATCTTTGGAACCCCAAGTTCGTGGGTTGTATTGACCGAACCATTGCAACTTTCACTGATGAAGAATTGAGCGGCTTCATGCCTGACCTTTTGATTACTATTGGAGGGGCGATAATCAGCAAACGGATTAAATCGCTTTTCAGAAAGACGCAACCAAATCAGCACTGGCATATTTCCGAGCATGATGGGCATTTGGATACCTATCAAAGTCTGACCAAACGAATCACATGTTCTCCCAGTCACTTTTTTCATGCAATTAAAAGCAAAATAAAGCCCATACAAAGCGGATTCAGCACATTGTGGAATGGAAGAAACCTGCTTACTGAAGAAAAGCATCACGAGTATATTAGCAATGCAGAATTTAGTGACCTGTCGGTGTTTCATTCGATAATGGACTATCTCCCGGACAACTCAAATTTACATATGTCGAATAGCACGACAGTACGTTATGTTCAATTGTTCAACCCTATTCGTGGAATCAATTATTTTGCTAACCGCGGCACCAGCGGAATAGACGGAAGCACATCAACAGCGGCAGGAGTTTCCTACCAATCCAATAAGATCAATACGCTTGTTACAGGAGACATGAGCTTCTTTTATGATTCCAATGCGTTTTGGAACAATTACCTTGAGGGAAATTTCAAGGTTATACTAATCAACAATGGTGGAGGAGGCATATTCAGGATCATTCCAGGACCGGATGAAACAGATCAACTCGAGGAATTCTTTGAAACCAAACAAGGTATGACAGCCAAATATGTTGCAAAACAATACAATCTGAATTACTATCACGCCTCAAACAAGAAGGAACTTGAGGATATTCTGGTCTCGTTCTTTACTACGGAAGACAATAACCGTCCTAGCTTGCTTGAAGTTTTCACCCCTCGTTTGGCCAATGACTCAGTTTTGAAGAACTACTTTGAAGCACTCAAGTAGCCTATGTACAAATTAAGCTTAAACCTTACTTTGGCTGTTCAAAATAGTCGGGCAGCTGACCACCTTCCATATCCAACGAATTCATTTGCAAACTCCCTTGAGCATCTTCAGCCCATTCACTGTTAGGATATTCTTCTATAATCTGTTTGTAAATACGTGTGGAGCCTGCAATATCGCCTAACTGCCATAATGTGAACGCCCTTAGACTCAATTTTTCCGGTCTCAATTCATGATTTGGAAATTCATCGATCAACATTTTTAGGATTCGATCTGAGTCTCTTAAATTACCTGCTCCTGTCGAGGAAGCCCTTGCATATTCCATTACAGCAAACCTATCTTTTCCATCAGGAAACTTTTCGATGTATTCTAACGACAGCTGGTACAATTCATTTGCCTTTATCCTATTTGCTGATCCATCGTTGTTCAGAAGATCTTTGTGTAGTTCAGCAATTTCACTCAACATTGATTCTTCTTCCGAATGTTTAACCAAATCAGCTGAAATTTGAGTCGGCTCATGCTCAGTGCTGCATGATGCAAGGGTTAAGACAAGAATAATTGTGAAAATAAACCTATTCATTTCGTTATCTTTTTTTATTGGGAAAACGCATTTTGTATTTAACGTCAACCATACCTTTTGAAATATCCGAAAGTCGGGATTTCAATAAACGCTTTTTCAATGGACTCAAATAATCGGTAAATAAAACACCTTCAATATGGTCATATTCGTGTTGTACAATTCGAGCAGCCAATCCAGTAAGCTTTTCTTCTTTAAGTTCCCAGTTTTCATCAAAATAGCTGATGACCAGTTCCTTTTTCCGAAAAATCTCTTCACGAATTCCAGGTATACTCAAACACCCTTCCTGAAATCCCCACTCCGGACCAGATTCTTCCTCTATAATTGGATTAATAAAAATGCGTTTGAAGTTGCTTAGAAATTCAAATTCTTTTTCCTCGTCTTCATTTTCAGGATCGTCCTCAGCAAACGCTGAAGCATCAATTACAAAAACGCGCAAACTTTTTCCAACCTGAGGTGCTGCCAGCCCTACCCCATTTGAATCATACATTGTTTCAAAAAGATCATCCTTAAACTTTTTCAGATCTGATCCTTCTTCAATCTCTTCACAGTCTTTTCTTAAGACTGGATCTCCATATGCAACAATTGGTAATATCATGTCATTTGATTCCGAGGCAAAAATAGTTTATTTCCAACATAATTATCGACGTTTTTGCACCAATTGTCGGTCTGTTGTAAGATGAAACAAAAAAATCGTTAAGTTGAAGTCCAATATGCTATTTACCACCAATTATTCCCATTGTAATTACTCAACACAACTATTCTTTCCGGAATTCCAGGTGGTTTATTCAATAACCCAATTATACATTTGATGGTGACGCAATTTCAAGTTAAGAGACAAAGTCTTCTCCAAAGCAGGTCTACTTTTGTTTGGATTAAAATAAAGACAATTAACGTGAAAACAATATTGGGTAAAGATTGTTAATTAGATTGAAATGGAAACGTTAAAAGCAAAGCACATGCACAAAGCGGAAGACTCGTTAGAAAGAAGTTGTCCATGGTTAGAAATTGAAGCATTTCAGAATCTTACCGAAGATCAAGCAAACTGGTTAAGGGAAATAGCCGTTATGAAGACGATTGGAAAAGGTGAATTTGTTTTTCGACCTGGAGAGCCATCTACTTCCATTTTTTTAGTAATTGAAGGGCGGTTAAAACTGGGTGCATTCAGTACCGAAGGAAAGGAAATGATCAAACACATTTATTTTCCTGGTGAGCTATTCGGAATAATGGCCATCTCGAATCAAAAATTGAGGGTGAATTACTCCAAGGCAATGGATGATATTTGCACTTACTGTGCTATAGACGTGTTTGATTTGAAAAAACTGATGCAACAGAATGCCGAGTTTTCCTTGAGCATCTCAAAAATTATGGGAGACCGACTGGTACAATTCCAGAACAAGATTGAAAGTCTGATGTTCAAAGACACTTTTACTCGTGTCACAGATCTATTGAAAGAATTCGCTACCAAACAAGGCCAGTTTGTGGGAGATGAAATAATGATCAAACATAATTTAACTCACCAAGACTTTGCCAGCCTTACTGCAACAACTAGACAGACGGTAACAAGTATCTTGAACGAGTTAAAAAAAGAAGATCTTATTTACATGGAGAGAGGAAAAATGCT
>MDSW01153962.1_pt1 | contig 10932 bp, 8 predicted proteins | sample 811171 | NCBI WGS metagenome assembly MDSW01 (sample SAMN05326641, study PRJNA326480) | marine metagenome | isolation source: seawater | place: Atlantic Ocean: North West | collected 2012 | reverse complement strand
TGCTGCTCCAGCAGCTGCTGGCGGTTCATCCGCTGAAGCAGCTCCTGCTGAAGCTGTAGTGGAAGAAGAGGAAGAAGATGACGGTGCGGGCTTTGAAGGCCTCGGATCTCTCTTCGGATAAGACTGTAAACGAAGCAAAATAAATTGTACTTCGGTTTTCGAAGTAGTCCGTGCGGATGCTTGATTATAGAAAATGAGACTATAAATTCTTTTCTACTTCATCATTTATTACAATAATTTAATGAATGAAGTATGGCATCAATATGCTAATGGTAAAGAAAGAAAATGAGTCTAAATTTATTTTTGGAACACTCGGATTTTTTTTCGGCGGTTTTATTTTATTATTATCAATTCTATTCCTTGCTATAGGAATTGAAATTAATAGTTGGGGAATTTTAGACCCATTAGCGGTTGTAGGAGTAAATAGTTTCGATTCATTTTACTTGGCTATTCCATTTCTAATAATAGGGTTAGTTGGACTAATAATAGGTTCATCTTCTTTCCTATTGTCTGTACTTAATTTGCAAAAATCCCTAAAAAAATAATGATTAGGCGCGCTATTTCTTAGCATGGATACTGATTACATCTCCATTTTTTAACTCATATTCTGCGCCGATTACTCGGCCACTCTTTGCATCTGTTGCTCTGATAAAACCATCTCCAAGATCAGAATGAACTGCATACGCTAGACCTTTAGCAGTTGTTCCTTCTTGAACTAAAATAGCATCTGGAAGAATATTTCCATCTCCATCAACCCAATGGGAGTCATCTTGAACAGGATAAGCAACACTCCTATTCAATCTATCGAAAACAACTGAAGAAAGTAATCCTAACAAACCCCCTCCAGGTAAATTGGAAAGTGTTTGAGAAATATTAACTAGAGCATTCCGTTGTTCATTAGATAGATTGTTTTCACCTAAATCAGTTATAGAAAAATTAGAGTTCTCAGGATTCAAATCAATCAAGCCCGCCTTAGATGCTCTACGGAGAGCTAATTCAGCCTCCGCACTAGTCAAAATTAATTTTCCACCTTGAGATTCAATAATCGATGCTAATTCTTCTTCAGAATTATTATTTTTATCTGCTTTATTTGCAGCTATTGATATTGGAAATAATAATGCCCGAATTGTTCCAGCCATAGTCATTAATTCGTCATTACCCCATGACCAAGGTACTCCTGAATCCGGATATTTCTTCTTGACTGATAATATTCCCGCATTAATGTGAAAATCTGTCGCACCTATTCCTGATAATTGTTCAATTAGAAACTTGGAAAGTGCTTTTTCCCCTTCAGATTGCACTCTTCTAGCACCTCTTGACCAACTTGATTGAATTATCCCCACAATCCAAGCATCAATCTCATTTAGAAGGAAATTATATTCTTCAATAGGCTTTGAACCCCCCTCTCCAACGGGATTACCCTCAATATCTGTTGACCCAGATATGTCTATAACCTGAATTAGAGCATCACATCGTGCCAGATCTGAAAGAAATTGGTTTCCTCTACCTCGTCCTTCATGTGCGCCTGGAACTAGCCCCGCAACATCAATTAATGTGACTGGTACTAATCTTTGATGACCTCTACAAGACCCAGAGTTAGGAGTACAAATACTTCCTCTTCGAGGATCTTTCTCATCTACTACTGACATTCTACCTTGCTGTTCTTTTTTCTCACGGAGAATCTTACAGGCACAACTCTGCCTCAATGGTAACCAAGCAATTCCAACATTTGGATCAATTGTAGTAAATGGATAATTTGCAATATCTACTGGAGTCTCTGTGAGTGCAGAGAAGGTTGTTGACTTACCCACATTTGGCTTACCGACAAGTCCTATTCTCATACTAACCTCATTCAAAAAATGAGGTTTTGAGCCTCAAGAAAAATTGTAACTTAGAGTTTCGTAGCACTGCCTTTCTCATCTTCCTCACCAATTGGAATCACTTCTGTATCGAGATTTGCTCCACTAGCAAGAATTTTTCTCACTGTGGTTGAGGAAACCAACGAATAAGATTCAACAGAAATTGAAGAAGATTTGACCGAATCTGAGGAAATGATTTGTCCACGAAAAATACCAGTTACCATATTTAGAGAGTGAAGGATTGCGCCGACAACTACGCCATAGAACATTACAGAACCTAACTTACGAAGCTCTTCGGAAAGAGAGCTAGGGTCTTCTACCATCATCTCCATTAGAGCCATATCCATAAAATCTGCAATCATTGTGAAAGAGAGACCAAAGATTGCGCCTCCTGTCATCATTAGGAAACCCCATCTTGCTCTGCTATTCGAAAATAAATGTCTCCCAGTTAATTCTGGATATAGACTTAGAGCTGCCCCGAGAGAGAGAGGAACGAGAACTAACCAACCTGCCATAACTGAAAGCGAATTAGCTATACCTACTAATTCTGATGTACCGCTAACAGTGTCTGTTTGAACAAATAGTGATCCGATGGTAATAGGAATAATTAACCAAGACCCTAGATTAAGTTCTGCATTTCCAGGATAATCAGGAGAATCTACGAAAGCGTCTGAACCTCTCATGGTTACTAACATATTGCTAGCAAAGGCAAAAACAGGTATTGAAACTAATGCCATCAAGAAACTTGCAGCTAACATATCCTGATTTGAGAAGGTCATAACGTTGTCTCCCGCTAATGGCCCGAAAGCGTCCATAATCATCTGACCGTGAACATCTCCAAATGGATTAATGGTTAGAATACTACCAAATAGAGTCACACCAACTAATGTCTTAGACCAAAGAGGATTTCCAGACGCAATGGAAGATGCATAAAGAGCAACTCCTGCAACTCCTGCGAAAAAGAAAGCCCCCCCAAATAAATGATATGAGAGCCATTGCCCTACACTATCATCTGTAGCGCCTGAAATTATTGAAATTATACTTAATAGAGGGTTACTTAGTAAAGCGATTAGTATTAACCATCCAGGTAAAGCCATTTTTCTTGTTTTATTTGCTACTGTCAACAATTGATTAAGAATTACCGCCAACAAAGCGATTGCATTTATTAGAGTTCCAAGAGGTATTATCTCAATACCAAGAATCATATTATTTTGAGAGCCAATGACAAGAACTAGTACAGAAATTGTCCATACAAATGAGACTAAGTTGGCATTAGTTTCACTTGCTAGCTCGGTTCCAGCTAACTTGGGTATAATATGAAAACCAGAGCCAATTACTAACATAGAAACTGAACCATAAAGCGTAGCATAAACTCCTGCTGATGCTAATTCATCGGCATTAGCAACGAACCCCCATGATGCGAGAGAGTGAAGAGCATTCGGGTCATGAGTTAACCACATGCTAGTAAATGTAAACATGGAAGCTAAAATTAACCACAATGTACCCTGTAATATCCAGGACCTAGCGCCAGATCCTGAACGTCCCTCTACTAAATCAGATCCTGGTCCTAGAGCTTTCTCAAGCATGAAAGAGACTGTCCCTTTTGCCACATCAGAAAATATCCACAATCCCCTCTGAGTCAAAAAGAAGGCTATAAATAATGAAATCCAAAAATAAAACATTGTTGTTAAAACTATATCCATAATAATCGCCTCACTCGCTAGTTGCCTCTAATAATAAACGGCCTAAAATGGCAAATATACCAATCATTGTACCCAAGATAAAGAACCATATTCCTGAATCAAAAACACCACTGAAAACTGGAACTAAATCAGAAATCAATGGTAAATCCTGCCCAGGGTAAAGTATACTATAAAGTAGTAAAAAGGAAAGGGAAAATACAACACCTACAACAATGAAGACCCACGAGCCTGAAGGCTCTTTTTCACCTTGAAGAAAAACGTCTACTGAATCTGTTGTACTAATTGACATGACTACACCTCTGATATCCCGTTAAGGATACTACTACCAACGGAGATTCAGACTTAAGTATTAGCCGAGAAGATAGTGAATTGAGCGTCAAGGTGCACGAACTATATCTACCCGGGATAGGCGTCTGTCTCTACCTTGACCCATGGGTACTGGTAACGATAAATCACTATCAATTTCGGTTTTCCATACCTTCTTACATTCACAATCGAGACCTTTAAATTCTCTCAAATCTCTTGAAACTGAATATCTTTCTATTGCTGCTACAACCTCAGCATCACATTTTTTGCAATTATGTGCACCTCTAATTCGGCCACCTGCAGTTGGGTGAACAATAGTTCGACAATCAGAATCAATAATTTGATTATGTGTTCTTTCAATCATCTCAACGAGAGACCAAAGCCAGGGAGGTCGGTATTCCCTATTCCGGAATATTCTATCTACGACTGTATTTTTTTGGATGTTCATAGGATTAATCGAGACCTCATCTGAAAGAGGCGCTACTTGTTCTAACCATCTTGAGGTTAGATTAAGAGCATCGCCTTCGGACATAAATGGTGGTTTGAAAAGTAGATAAGTTTTGACACGTAATCCTGCTTCCCTCAAATTATCAACTGATTTTTTCCATGTCTTTGTCGAGAAACCTTTGTTACAGTGAAAGCGTAATACTGTATCATCGTAGGCTTCCAACCCGATTGCGACTGTACATCCAGGATGTCGCTCTGCTACCCAAGCTAATTTTTCAGGATTGCACAAATGAGCCTGCGCTTCAATAACCAGTTCTAACCCTCTTTCATACGTTTCTTTCAGAACCATTTCCTGCCACTCAGGAGGATTTTCTTGATCTTCAAAAAATGTCCCTGAAGTATATACTTTAATCATTTTACAACCTTCAAAATCATTTGTCAATCTTTTAGATTCTTCCCATTGAGCGAACAAATCATTAGCAGTTACATCATCTCTCACATCATTAAAATAACCACAAAAAGTACAACCAGATTTCCACCACCAAACACAGCCTCTAGTTCTCAAAATTACAGTTGCTGCTGTACAACTAGTACCATCCTGTAACATCTCAGGAGTTTTGTAAACAGTAGCAGGTTTCGTTGCATCCCAAGATTCTCTACGAGTAATAGATTGAGGGGTATTCTCAGGGGCTTTGACTAAATGATGGATTTTGACGGCTTTTTTGCCGTCTCCTAATATCCCAGAAGTACCACTCACAAGCCTTCGGTTAGTTACCATCTATTGATACTGTCGTCGCCAAAAACATCATGTTAAGAGAGCCCTAGGGTCGAATATTGGTGATACATTGAAGTCTTTCAGAATTATACAGAATTTATTAACTGCTTTAGTTATTCCATTTCTAGCATTTATCGTTGGTATTTCTGCTTTACCTGGAGTTTACATTTTTTATAAAATTCTAGAACTAACTAGTACTAATCCTGGATCTTTTCTGGCATCTAATATAGACACAATACCAATTCAGGATTTTGCGATCACAGGAATTGCAATTGGTATGGCAATGATGACTTGGGGTATTAGCCTAGTGATGATTTGTGGTATACTAGGAGGATTATTTAGACCAAGATTAGAACCTGGAAGATACCCTTTGCAATCATTTGTGACAATTCAATGGGCTTGGTCGATGATTTTCCATAGGATTGCACTATTCTTCTTACCATTCTTAGTCCCGTCATTTATTGGAAATCTATACTATCGTTTTTCTGGAGCGAAATTAGGTCAAGGAGTACAAATTAATAGTGCGCATTTAAATGATGCTGGCTCGGTAACATTGGGAGATAGGGTAGTAATTGGAGGAAAAGCGATTATCAACGCTCATCTAACGGAAAGTGGAGAATTAGTCATGGCTCCGGTAATTATTGGAAATGACGCATTAATAGGAATGGGGTCGGTAATTCAACCGGGTAGTACGATAGGCGACAAGGCTGTTGTCGCATCTAGAGCCGTAGTTCCAAAGTGGACAAGCATACCTGATGGTGAAGTTTGGGCAGGAATACCAGCAAAGTGCATAAAACGTGCAGATGGTACAAAACCAGAATGATCAGCCTTCTGATTCTTCAGGTGTTTCTTCGGACATCTCTTGAGCATGTGCTACTGCTTCTTCTGCTGCATCTAGTGCTTCATCCATTCTGGACTTGAAAGTGTCTTGTTTCTTTGCGAACTCTGCACTCTTCTCGATTGCAGAATCAATCATTTCATATCTAGTCTGGATTGCTTGGTTCAGATTCTCGAATAATTGCATATGTTGCACATACCAGTCATCTCTTGCAGTAAGTTCCACTTGCGCCGTTTGTAATGCCTCATCGAGTTCCTCTGCTACTTCGAATACACGACCTAATCTAGCTTTCTCACGAGTATACATTTCTTCAGTTTTCTCTAACTTAGGCTCAAGATGTTTGATTCTAGTAGAAGATTTAGCTCCATCCATTTCCATCTCATGTATTCTATTATCCTTGTCTGAAAGAAGGGTTTCCATACCTTCTCTCTCTATTTCCTTATCAATTGCTTCTTTTTCTAAGACATCAATGATTGCGTTTTTCTCTTCTAGTTCTTGTTCAACTTTACGATAAGCAACGTATAATTTCTCTAGCCGATCTGATTCTTCAACTAATCTTTCCTCTAGTTGTTTGATACGATTTTCTGGCGTTATTGAACCGCCTTCGTCATTAGTCATTGGATACCCTCACCTTAGTCGAATCATATCCTCGCTTTAACTTCGGCGGATTCTTTGTCTGATAATAGCCTATTTCTAATCTGTTTATTGAGATAATGCTGCAATAGTTGCAGATAAAACTGCTGTCAATCTTTTCGATGAGGGAATATGCAACTTTTCATCAGGACCATGGGCATTATTTCCGGGCCCGCCGGTACCTGTACAGAAGAATTGGGCAGAGGGGTATTTTTTCTGCATCATCGACATAAATGGGATTGTACCACCTACCCAAGTAGCCATTGGCGGTAAACCGCTGATGTGCAGTGATGCAGACGAAAGAGCATCGGCAACTTTCCCATCCATAGCGGGAGCATGGAAACCATCTGCTGCTGCATCTGGAATATATTCTACTTTAGAGCCATAAGGAGGATTGTTCTCCAATATTTCTTTCAGAATAGAATCAATATCTTGTGAATTAACACCTGGAGGAATTCTGAAGCTTAATTTAAGATCTGTATGCGTCCTCAGGACATTTCCTGCGGTTTGGGTCGGAGGCATTCCATTCGCACCAATTACGGACATTGCAGGTCTCCAATTCATATCAAGAAGAACTTCCGCTGCACCCTCATTTTGAGGCCTGAGAGTATCTACAACTGGTAGTTGCGACCAAATTTCATCACCCAACAGTTTTCCCAGTTCTTCAGCCTCTTTTCTAACTTTATCGCTAATTTCTACGTGCATTTCGGGCACTAATATTTCTCCTGTTTTAGAATCTTCCACTCTATCTAAAAGCATTCTTTGGATTCTAAATGAAGAAGGGATTACTCCTCCAGCCATTCCTGAATGAACTCCTTCATTAGAAACCTGAACCGATAGATTACCAGCAACTAATCCTCTTAAGGCCTCAGTGACCCAAATGTGTTCATAATCCGGCCCGCCGCTGTCTAGGACAACAATCAAGTCAGGCTCACCTAAATCTTCAGTCAACAATTCAAGATATGGAGGTAAATCATAAGACCCTGATTCTTCACATGTTTCTATAAGAAAATGGGACCGAGGATATGGAATTCCTTGCTCTTGTAGCATCTTTAGGGCAGTGACACATACATATCCACCATATCCATCATCTAAGGCGCCTCTTCCATATAGCCAAGGATCTCTTCTGACTCCTTTCAATGGGTGTAATCCTTCAGACCATAATTTAGGCCTAGAGGGTTGTTTGTCTAGGTGTGAATAGAATATCACTTCTCCAGGCCCTGTTCCCTCAACTGAGACTAAAAGTACTGGAGTTCTTTCATCTATTCTATGAACCTTATATTCCATACCTTCTAATTCCTGTTCGACTAACCATTTTGTGAATAAATCAATTGTCGCATCAAGTTCCCCCTTTTCCCTCCAATTAGGTTCGAAGCTTGGCGAGAGAGCTTCTATCTTGATGAAATCGGATAAACTCGGTATAATTGATTCTTCCCATAACTCATCTGCTCTTGCCATTAGCCTATCTAAGTCCACGGACATATTGCTATCTTAAGTGGTACAGTCTTTGAATCTTTAACTCATAGTTCCTGCGTTTCAGGGCCACAAATACGTATCGACCCCTTGGAAAAAGGACAGGAATCACAAGGTTTTGAAAATTCTAAAGGAAGTGGAGGGTGGTTTGAAAGAGTATCGTCAGAATTAAGTTCGATAGAGGCAACTTTACGTAATATCTCCTCCAATTCTGTTTGAGCATCCAAAAATAAATCTTCAGGATACTCAACTAATCTTCCAGTGACTCCGACCCAGATTGCAGGACGTAATACTCTACGTGGACGTGTTTTCATCTGTTCCATTTTTTCTAATGCACGATAATATAAGGCTAGTTGCATTCTGTGATGATGTAGCATAAAACGTTCGGCATCACATGATGGCGCATATGATTCATCACCAAGAGATTCTAATAGTCCATCTACATTATCTTTTAATAATTTCGAAGCTTCTTCAGTTTTCAGGTCTATCGGACGAATAGAAGGTCCTTCTCCGCTATCTGTGCAAAGAACAAGGTCAATCAATCCATCCATCTGGACTGAAACTTCATTAATTATTGAAAGATCTTCGGGGCCATTTGGTGTCCAACGATTTCTAGTCAATCCATCAATCGGAATATTAAAACTAATATGAAAAGGTAATTCAGTTCTCAAACCTTCAACTTTTTCGCCCTGAATTACTTCACCTGATACTAATTTTCCCAGTCTACTATTAGATAATCTAGTAGTCATCTTTGATACAATTTCACTCATATTTGAAGACGTTGGGGCATTAGGAATTAATTCATTGAATATTTTTTTATGAATTTCTGGATTGGTTATATCATTAGAATGCTTTTTAATCCAAGAATTAGGTAATGAAGGTGAACTATTCGATATCATTCCAGGATTACCAATGCCAATTTCCACTATTCTGTGAACAACTGAACCAAGAAGGGCAGAATCAAGATTCTCTTTTAGATTCGTCGAAATTAATTCCCCCGACTGTGGCATTATTGGGTTAGATCGTAATCCTCCACGTGTTTCAAGCCAATGTCGCCTTGAACATTCGGATAATACAGAAAGTCGATGCGGGGCGGTTTTAACTCTAAAATTAGAATCATTTCTAGCTATCAATGTCTGAATTATACTTTCTTCTTGGGAAAATCTAGCCATATCATCTTTTGAAGATATTTTTTGAGAAGGTGTTAGTATATTGTTCTTAATTTGTTTTTCATCAATATTGAAACATTCTTCTTCATGGATAACTACCATTCCAGGCAACAGATTACTTCCTATGAAAGATCTATGAGCCATAACAAATGGGTCAAAATATCTATCAGTATTAATCTTCAATTGTTCAGTTTGATATTCATCTTCATTTGTCCAAATTGAGTCGTATTCTCCTCTTCTGAAAGATCCCTGCCTTAGAGATTCTAGCCAAATTTGGCCCAATTGGGGAAGAGGTTTTGTATATGACCATGGTACTTTAAGGCCATTCAAGTCATCATTCTTTACCCATTCAGTTCCTTTTGGTGAACCTACTATTATTAAGCGATTTTTTGCTCTAGTTGCGCCAACATAGAGTAAACGTCTTGCTTCAGCGTCTTTACGAGATTCATAGAGCCATTTTGTATGCATCCAAGTAGCCGATTTTATCTCTTGTTTATCCGTCCATGGTATCGGGTTTGCAGCAAAGAGCTCTGGACTAACCATAGTTCTAGATCGAGAATCAATGGTAAGATTAGTCTGTCTTTTCGAGAAAATATCTACTAAAAATACTACACTTGCTTGAAGACCTTTGGAACCATGAATCGTCATTATTCTTACCGCATCTCTAGGAGGAATTGTTATTGCCTCCATAGTTGAAGATTCATTCTCTGTTAATTGCCTAATTCTATCTGCAATTACAATTGAATCTCCACCTAATTCAGAACTTAATGAGGATACTAAGCCAATAAATTGCTCTGCATCTTGTAAAGATGCGTTATCAGAGTAAGTGAGTAATAAATCTGAATAATCTAATGTGTCTTCCAATAACTCACTGATTGAACCCTTTTCAGATAAGTCGATCCATCGGCTTACTAATTCTTTTTGACGTGGATTAATCGTTAAATCTTTCAATCGAAGTAACAAATTTTCATTCTTTTTAGCTTGGCCTATAAACTCTTGAGTCTGCTTATCATTAAATCCAATTAAGCAAGATCTGGCTACCCAAGTTGCGTTATGAAGACTTTTAGGTCTAGAAACGAATTGTAACAAACCATTCAGTGCATGTACTGCCGGTCTTTCTAATAGGCCCCCTTCCCTATCTGCTTGAGAAGGGATATCAAAATCATTTAGGTATCTAATTATTATATCTCTAATATCCCTTCTAGACGGTAAGAGAACCATTATTTCACTAGGAGGTACCTTATCGCATGTTGGTTGTATATCCCAATTACCGTCTGGAGAAAGTACTCGAACAGGTTTTCCTTCTATGAGATGTTTTATTCTACTAGCTATCATCATTCCCTGTCTTTCTAATGATTCTCCAGAATCAAAGGCATCTAGATATTCATCAAGATTCAATGAGGGGTCGGTCGTTAAGTCGCTATTCAAAGGACATATCCATTCTATCCCTCCATTGATTTTAGCCTTTGATTCTGATGCAAATAATTGTTGCGGATTTGCATAGAACTCACCATTAGAAACCCTTCTATGCCTTGTATGGAAAATATCTTCCCACCATTCGTTCATTACTTCTAACAAACCTCCATCAGTTCGATAATTTATTTTTAATGAAATTAAACCTTCTTTCCTCCTATCGGTTTCTTCCTGAGAACCCACATCTAATCCATCATAATGGTTGAAGGGAATCCACCCTAAAAGATCTTGTCCACCATCTTCATAATGCTTCCTA
>MDSW01078855.1_pt1 | contig 10932 bp, 1 predicted proteins | sample 811171 | NCBI WGS metagenome assembly MDSW01 (sample SAMN05326641, study PRJNA326480) | marine metagenome | isolation source: seawater | place: Atlantic Ocean: North West | collected 2012 | reverse complement strand
ATATCGTGGCAAAAGAGAACCTTTATATTGTGCTAGATACTACAGGAAATAGTAAATTAAACCTATTAGAGGACGTTATTGTTTCTGGATCTAATGTATCAGGAACAAATTACACACCGCCATCTAGTTTCATTAGTAATAAAAAATATACAAGATAACTGATGTCTGATAAAAAAGTAAAAATTTCAAATATTCTTGGTAGTCAAATACCAGATTTTATACAAGCAGATAATCCACTTTTTAAAGAGTTTTTAACTCAATACTATGAATCTGAGGAGCGTGAGTATGGAACAACATACTTAGCTGATCATATTTCATCCTTTAAGAAAATATCAACTGTTGCTGATATTTCTTTAGTTGAAAAGCAAACGGTTAATGCACCAAATAGTGCAACTCCAGAGTCACCAGTTTTAATATCTTCTTTTTTATACGCATATGATGATGTAATCAGTGTAAATCAGACAACTGGATTTCCAGATTCATATGGATTATTAAAAATTGATAATGAGATTATCACATATACTGGAAAAACTGAAACTTCTTTCACTGGATGTATTCGTGGATTTAGTGGTATATCTGAAATTGAAACTGCTGGTAATCCTGAGTTTTTGACATTTAGTGATACGAATGCTTCAGCACATGTTGTAAATTCATCAGTAATAAACTTAAGTTTTCTGTTTGTAACTGAATTTTATAAAAAGTTTAGAAAAAACTTTTTACCTGGTTTAGAAGGAAGAAGTTTTTATTATGGATTGAATGTTGAAAATATATTATCAAGAGCAAGAGACTTTTATAGTTCAAAAGGAACCGACACATCATTACAAATACTTTTTCAAGTATTATATGGAGAGCAAGTTGAAATTATCAAACCTTTTGATCAAACATTCATGCCATCTGAAGCAGAATGGGATGTCACTGATGATATTGTAGTTGAAGTTCTTTCTGGTAATCCTCTAAACTTAATTGGTGTCAAAATATATCAAAATTCCTTTACTAATCCAACTGCAAGTGGTGCAGTATCAAATGTCACGACAAAATACTTAGGAAATAAAAAATATTACCAAATATCTTTTTCAAAAGGTACAATAAATGATACATTTAAAGTTTCAACAAAAACAAAAGTAGTTGGAACTGCATCTACAACAGAAGTTTTAACAGTTGACTCTACAATTGGATTTGGAGCAACAGGTAATTTCTATTATCCTAATGCAGACAATATCTACACTTTGGCAGAGTATACATCCAAATCAAGTAATCAATTTTTTGGATGCACTGGTATTTCTAAACTGTTAACAGAATCTGAACCAATCATAGACTTAAATTTTGTCTATGGTTATGAAGATAACGATTTAACTAAGATATGTCAAATGAGAGTAGTTGGGTCTATCTCTGGTGCTTCTGATAATGTTAATGTTACTAAGTATTTTGATTTAAAAGACTCTATTCGAGTTAAACATTTAGGTGAAAAGTACGATGTATCTGATAAAAAGTTTAATACTTGGTTTTATAACAACCTTTCGTACATTGATGTTCAACAACATCAAGCTGGGCAAACAACTTTTGAAACATTAACCGAACATTTCTTAAAAATTGGTGATAAAGTTGATATTATATTTAAAGATACTGGTGGACTAATCATACAAGATGCAGTAGTTGATAATGTATATACTTCAACTCGTTTTTTAATTACTGGAGGAACTTCATTTGGTTCTATCATATTTGGTGATTACATAATTAAGAAAAAGTTAAACTATGCTTCATCTAATTTTGGTATTACATCACTTTTATCAAATATACAGAATTCTTTTTCAGATACTGATAAAAACACCTATGTTGCTTTTTCTGGATACCCATCTTTTGATACTCAAACTACAAATAGGTCAAAAACAGTTGCTTCATCTGGAATTAGTACAAATGCAAGTACAATCACTGTAAATGACCATAAATTTGTAAATGGGGAAAGAGTCTATCTAGCAATTTCATCAGATTCTGGAATATCTGGTAGTGTTAGTGGATATTTTTATGTAAATGTTGTTGATGAAAATACTTTTAAACTAGCATTAAATCCATCAAATCTTTATAGGAATATTTTTGAGGAAATTAAATATAATGGTGTAGGAACTGGAACACATACAATAACACCTGCAAGTTTGTATGATGGAGAAAAATTAACTAATCAAAACAGTTTTAAGAGAATTTATAAAAATCCACAAGTCGCAAAAAATAATTCAAATATAAGTGGCCCAGTCGGATTATCATTAAATGGTACTGAATACCATTCACCAATTTCTGATGATGCAGTTTATTATGGACAGATTGATAATATTGAAGTTTTAGGTTCTGGAAAGGATTTTAATGTAGTAAATTCACCTACAATATCAATCACAGACGACTCTGGAAGCGGTTGTGAGGCGTATGCAAATTTTTCAGGTAGTTTGTCAGAGATCATTGTAAATGAGGGTGGATTTGACTATTCTGAGACTCCTTCTGCAAGGATTACAGGTGGTAATGGAACTGGTGCGATATGTGAAGTAAAAATGAGAGGACTTACTCATAGTAAGACATTTACTGATTTTGATGTAAATTTAACAGATGACACATTTGTAGGTGAACATAGATTTTTAGATGGAGAGGAGGTAACATATACTGCCACAGGAACTCCAGTTGGAATTAATACTGGAGTTAATGTTGGATTTACTACTGATAGATTATCATCTGGAAGTAATTACTTTATTGCCAAAATTACTAATAATTCATTTAAATTAGCAACTACAAAAAATAGAGCACTTACTAAAACTAAATTATTAGATCTTTTCGCATTTGGTAATCAAAGTCATACTTTTAGATCGAATAAAAAGAGACAAGTAATTGATAAAATTGTAGTTAATAATTCTGGTTCGAATTATTCTAATCATAGAGTATTAATATCATCTCAACAATACCCTCCTACTGATAAAAAAGACTTATTTAAAACATTCGTTGGTATTAATACTTTTAATAATTACATTTATGCTAAAAATCACAATTTTAGTAACGGTGATGTATTAGAGTATATCTGTAGTGATACTGTTATATCTGGTTTATCCACATCAGTTGTATATAAAGTCACCGTTATTAATAATGATAAATTTAAATTAAGTGATGCAGGAACATCAACTATTATATCAAATACAAATTATGATAGAAAGATATATGTAAATCTAGGTAATGTTGGAGTTGGAACTCATACATTTAAATACCCAGACATAGAAGTTAAGATTGATGGTAAAGTTTCTGTTGGAACAACAACAGTAATTCCAGATTATTATAAATCTTCCGCAAAAGCAATAGTTAAAGGTGGATTAAAAAATGTTTTTGTTCGAAATGGTGGGGTTGGTTATGGTGTTACAAATATTGTAAATTATCTCCGTAGACCTAGTATAAAACTATTAACAGGTAAAGATGGGTTCATAGTACCAATTATATCAGAAGGAAAAATAACTGGTGTTGATATATTAAACTCTGGATCTGATTACACAACACCTCCAGAACTTGAAGTAGTTGGAGTTGGTGGAACATCTGGAACAGTTGGAGGATTTGCTAAACTAGAATCTGTTGTTTCTGATGGAAAAATAACAAGTGTTAATATAATTTCTGGTGGAACAGGATATGATACTAATAATACATCTATAAAGGTAATACCTGCTGGATCTGAATCAATCATTGGATCTGAAGTACATGAATGGAAAATAAACTCAGTAGAGAGATATGACCATGTATTGACTCAAAATAATTCTGAACTTGTTCAAGTAAGGGCAATATCTCTAACTAATAACAATAAAATATGTTCATTCTATCCAGTTAAGAAATATCGTCGTTTACTGAGAGACAATATTGACTCAAATTTTGTAGAATCAAGCGATAGTCACTCAAAAATAGTTGGATGGGCATATGATGGAAATCCAATTTACGGGCCAGTTAGTGAAAATAGTTCTGGAATTACCACATTTATGCAATCTAGTTATGAACTTGATATTGAAGGAGATACAAATTTAAGACCCTCTTATCAAAACGGATATTTTGTGCAAGACTATGTTTATAAGGAAAGTGGTGATTTAGATGAACATAATGGTAAATTTGTAAAAAATACTGATTTTCCAAATGGAACTTATGCTTATTTTTCAACTATAGACAAAACTACTAAAAATCCATCATTTCCATATATTACATTTTTACATCGAAATGCAACTGATGAATTTAATTATGATGTAACAAATGTTCAATCTGATAGTATTTTAAATACTGGAGATTACAAAAGGAATGTAACTCATTTAGGGTTAAATGATGAATTTAGAAGATACCCTTTACTTGATGATTCATTAAATTCAAAAGCAATAATAAAAGTTGATGGTGTTGATTCTTCAACTATTACAAAAGTTACTGTCAACGAATCTGGAACAGGATATAAAGTAAATGATAAATTGACTTTTAACGATCCAACTATAACTGCTAGTGTTGATGAAATTGTAGGTAAATCAATAGTATCTGTAGGAACAACAAATACAATAGTAGATAATTTAAAATTTTCAATACTTGATGGTGAGGTTACTGGTTTATCAACAGTTCCTCATGGTCTTTCTAGTGGAGACATTGTTGAAATATCTGGGATATCCTCAATTTCATATAAAAATATAGAAGGAGTTAGAACCATTGGATTATCCACGGTAACTTCTTCTTTATCAGAAGCAATACCAAATCTTGCTACTACTGGAATCACAACATTTATTACATTCTCTGATCCTACTACCAATCGCAAATTTGAAGTGAATGATGTTATTCAAATTAATTCAGAACAATTTTTAGTAATAAATCATGATGATGTTAATAACAAATATAGACTTAGAAGAGGATATAACTCAACTTCTCCTGCATCTCATACTTCAGGAACATTAATTACTAGATTGGAAACAGAATTTACATATTCAGTTTCGAAAAAAATAGAAAATAAAAATTTAGAATTATCTAAAGCAAGGTATTTTGAAGGAGCAAAATCTGTAGGTATTGGAAGTACAACTACAAATGTGGTTGTAGGATTTGCAGGCACTACACCTATTAATAAATCAATTCCACCAAAAGCAATATATCTACCAAATCATCCTTTTAAAAATGGAGATGAAGTAAATTTAGTTTCAATTGGATCTACAATCAGAGCAGCAAGAACTGCGAGTTTGGCAAGTGATTTTGATTTGTCTACTATTGATAAGTTCTATTGTATTAAATTTAATGATGAATTTGTTGGATTGTCTAGTATCAAAGTTGGATTTTCAACTAATAGTCTATTTTTCACTTCAGTTCAAACAACAGCAGGTGATGATAATAAAATTGAGACAATAACAGATAATCTTACTGGTTCTTTAAGAAGAGTAAATGGAACTGTAACAGTGGCAACTGCTACAACTACAGGTCAACAACATGGTTTATCACTAAATGATGAATTTAAATTACAGATAACATCTGATAGAACTCAAACTTTTGATTTAAGATATAATGAAAATATTAGAAAGTTAGTTGTAAATCCAACATCATTTACAGATTCTGCAATTGGAATTGGAACAACAGTATCAAAAATAACAATTAGTGACCATGATTTTGAAACAGGAGATTTGGTTGTTTATAATTCATCAACCCCAGCTACACCCTTAGTAGATAATGGAGTCTACTATGTTGTTAAAGATTCAAGAGATACTATAAGATTAGCAGAAAACTCTTATGACTTATCAATATTCCCATATAATTATATTGGAATTGGGACAACAGGTGGCACAAGTCATGAAATATCAAAAATAAATCCAAAATTGTTAGTATATAAAAATAATACAATTGAATTTTTAACTTCAGATTCAAGTTTAGATGATTTTGATATTGAATTTTATCAAGACGAAAACTTTAAATCAAAATATAATAGTGATTTAATTACTAAAACAGATTCTAAAACAACTGTATCTGTTACAAATTCATTAGCATCTGAATTTTACTATAAAGTTGAGGGTAAAAATAATAATGTAACTAAAACTCTATCCTTTGCTGTGGATGAAACAGTTCCAAATTATTCACAAATAGTAGTAGTTGATTCTAAATTCAATAAAGAATTTAAAGTTACGGGAATCGGGACAAATATATTTAAATTTAATCCTACTGGTATTGGAGAGACAGATTTATATCAAAATGGATTAGTTAATAGTGGATTCTCATCTGCATTCTATTCTACAAAATCTTTAAGTGAAATTGGTGGTATACACTCAATAAATGTTTTAAATAAAGGTTTTAATGTTACCAAATTACCCATTATTACATCGATAGGAACTACAGATGGAAAAAATGCGGTATTAACTGTAGAAACAGATAATATTGGAAGTGTAAATGACACTCAAGTATTTGACCAAGGATTAGAATTTTCTCCAGATCATACATTAAAACCAAAAGCAGACAGTAATGTTATCTTAGAATTAAAAGATATATTCACACTCAAAGGTATAGGAATTACTACTGGAGGAACTAATTATACAAGTCCACCAAAAGTAATTGCAATAGGAAAACCTAATATAGTTGCACAAACTACTTTAAGTGGAACTTCAGTTAATAAAGTTCAAATTTTAACTAATGATAGTGGATTATCTTCTGATCTTAGAATTATTCCAACTATTAATTCAAATGGAGTTGTAGTAACTGGAGCAACAACTGATAGTAATAAAACAGTTACTTTGAGTCTAAGAGCACCTAATCCAGAAACTGGTTCTGATAGTGGATTCTTTAATCAGGGAGGAAGTTTCCCATTTGCAGTTAAAGATGAAATATTTGTTGAAAATATAAAAACTACAGATGGAAATGATGGTTATAATTCCAGTGCGTATGATTATGCATATTTCACAGTTACTGGTATTGTTACTACTGGTGGACAAGAATCAGTCAGTTACTCTATAGTTGGACTTGGAACAACTGGAGGAACATATCAACAAGAAAATAATTTTGGTAGAGTTATAAAGAAAACAGATTTAGCACAATTTACACCAGAGTTTGAAAAATCCTCATTCTTTGAGAATGAAATTGTAGAAGTTATTGGTAAAAACATTTCAGGCACTGTTGCAGAAAATGGTTGGGATGACGTATCACAAACATTAAAAGTGTTTGATGTTACTGGAGATTTTACTAAAGAAGATCCAATTGTAGGTACAATTAGCAATAATAAAGGAACTGTAACTAATCAATTTAAGTTTGATTTTGATTTAAATGTAGACTCTACAGCAAATATTTTGAATAGTTGGAAAACTGACATAGGAAAATTAAATTTAGATATACAGAGATTACATGATAATGACTATTACCAAAGATTTTCATACTCTATTAAAGGTGCAGTTCCATTTAATACTTGGAAAGATGCAGTTAATAGTTTAGATCATACTGCTGGTTTTAAAAACTTCTGCAATTTGGGGATTGGATCTACTGCACAACATACTTTAAAATCTGATAGTGAAGTTGGTTTAGAAGTTGATATTGATCAGGAAGCATCTGTTCATGAAAAATATTACTATGATTTGGTTAGTGAAGATACAGAAGATCCAAATCTATCAAAATTAGTTGTGTTTAAATCTAAGATAATAACTGACTATAATGAATCTAGAACTAATAAAGTTCTTTTAATAGATGATATAAGTTCTCAATTTACAGGTATAGTAACCTCTACTGGTGGTGGAGTTATTGGAACAACTAGTTTCAATGTATTCACTGGAGGAGATACACTATTCCATAGAGGATTTAATCCATCTTCAGGAATATCAACTGACACACATCAATTAACTATACCTAAACATAACTTTAATACAGGTGAAAGATTAATATACAAACCCCAATCTGGACAATCATCTATAGGAATTGCAAGCACTGATGTTCCTGGTATTGGTGTTACTACTTTACTACCATCTAGTGTTTTTGCAATCAGAATTGATGCTGACATAATACAAGTTGCAACTGCTGCTAGTTTTGCAAATGCAGGTACTGCAGTTTCCTTTACTAGCATAACTGGTATGGGAACAAATCATACTCTATCAGTCCCCTCTGATGATGCTACAATCCGAACATTAATTAGTATTGATAATATAATTCAGAGTCCTGTAGGTGTATCAACAGTTGTTTCTGTTGGATTATCGAGTGAAGTTGGTATTTCCACTGATACTATATTTTTAAACGATGTATCTGAAATTGCTGGTAAGTCTTTACTCAGAATAGAAGATGAAATTGTAAAAGTAAATTTAGTTGGGGTTGGATCTACAAATTCTTTAAGTATTGTTAGAGGTGAGTTAGGAACAGTTGCTGCAGCACATACAGTTGGTGCAGCAGTTACTGTGGTTAAAGGTGATTACCGAATAAATGAGGGTAAATTGTATTTCTCTGAAGCACCTTTTGGGCCAACTGGAAGCACAGGAATTACAACCTTCTCTACTTTTAATGGTAGAGCATATTATAGATTAAATTATAATACTAATAAAATCATAGATGATATATCAGATAGATTTGATGGAACAACTGATAAATTTAACTTGACTACTAGCGGAACTCAACTAACTGGTATTAATACTAGTTTTGGCGTAGTATTAATTAATAATATATTCCAAAGACCTTTTTATGGTGATGTGGGTGATGTTAATCAATCTGATTATCAAATTGTTGGAACTGGTCAAACTATTGATTTTACAGGAACTACAGCAAATAAAGATCTACCTAGAGGTGGAATTATAAATGAATTTGATGTTGGAATTGGAAGTGCTTATCAAGTTCCTAGAAAAGCATTATTTAATGCAGTGGTATCAGCAGCAGGAACAATTCAATCAGTCGGTATTTTAACTGGAGGTTCTGGATATCTATCACCTCCATTAGTTTCTATTGCAGCAACTGATAGACATTTCACACATACTTTCATATCTTCTGCTGCTAATTCTGTAAATGTAACAGGTGGATCACAATTAACTCCAACAGGTGCAACTTATATTTCTGAAACTGGTTTATTGACATTAACAATTGTCAATCATGGATTAACTTCTGCAAATACAGTTACTCTTGATAATAATTCATTAGTATTCAGATGTTCTAGAGATAATTTTACATCTGATCACCCATATCCAAGAGCAACTGATCCAGCTGCTGGTCAAACATTAGAAATAGTGGCATTCACTGCAGACACGATAACTCTTGATGTTGGAGTTGGTGGGGGTGTAGATGCAATTTTAACTGCTTCAGTAACAGCAGGAGTTGTCACTGCAATAACTATTACAAATCCAGGAACTGGTTACACAAATACAGGTATAACTACAGGTTTAAATTTTGTAACTGCACCATTACCAAGTCCATATAAAGATATTCCATTAGATGGTGGAAGTGGATCTGGTGCTAAAATGGATGTTGTAGTTGGAACTGGTGGCAGTATTATATCGTTTGATATGTCAGATCGTGGTACAGGTTATGAAATTGGGGACAATTTACAATTAACAACACTACCATTCCAAGTAGGAATAGGAACAAGTGCGTTTAATATAACTGTAAAAAATAAATTCCAAGATAAATTTGCAGGATGGTGTTTTGGTCAATTATTAGAACTTGATGACTTTAGTGCACAATTTAACGGATTTAGAAAATCTTTCTTGATAACTCGCACAGTTACAAATAAAGAGTATTATAGTGTGGTTGCTCAGAAAGGATCTGGAGTTATTCTGCAAAATAATTTATTAATATTCATAAATGATATTTTACAAAAACCAGGTAAAGATTATGAATTCAATGGTGGAACACGAATATCATTCAAAGAAGCACCAAAAGCAGGTAGTAAATATAAGATGTATTTCTATACTGGATCTACTGATGATTTTGTTGAAGTGGATGTTGATGAGAGTGTAAAACCAGGTGATGAACTCAAATTACAATACTTTGACGATGTTTCTGAGCAAGATAATAGAATAGTTTATGAATTAATCGCAGCAGATACTGTAGAGACAACAACTTATGCAGGAGTTGGAATATCGACTGATGGTGATTTTAATAGACCAACAATGTGGAGAAAACAAACAAATGACTTAATTATTGATGGTGTAAAAATATCAAAAGAGAGAAATTACTTAGAACCACAAATATTACCGACAACAGGTATCATTAAGTCTATAACTCCTACTGATTCTAAAATATATGTTAAAGATAGTTGGTTATTTAAACAAGTTGACAATTTAGGTCAAACTAAAAATGACATAAACATTGTTGGTTTAGGAACAACTGCAGTTGTTGAGACAATCAAAGGAGTTACTTATGCAGGCGATTATGGAATTGTAGTTGGAATTGGAACTAGTGCAGTTGGTATTAATACTACTGGGCCTGCTCTATTCTTTGAAATTAAACCTGATCCTACAATATACTCAGCAAGTCCTGGACAAAATGAGATAACAAGATCTGGTATAACTACAGGTGACTACTTTGTAATTAAGAATACATTTACTGGAGATGGTATAACTGGAATCAGAACTACATCTTCAGGGCCAGAAACTGTTGGTATTGGAAATACTTTCTTAGATAGTGTATATTTTGCCGAACATCATGTTTCAGTAGGATCTTCAATAGTTAGAGTTTTTGCGAATGTTAGTTCTATCGCAGGAATTAATACAACAGGATTATCAACTCACTTTAAGTTTGGAACTTATAGTTGGGGATCAATCGGTGTTTCTCGAAATAATAATTCTAAGTCATTTACTTTCCACAACCAAAATGGACTAGTGGGAATTGAAACATCAGCTCAAGTGATCAGAACTTTACCCATGAAAACACTTTATACATAACAGGTATAAATAATCAAAAAATGTAAGTATCAATGCCAGCAATAATCACTGACCAATATCGTATATTAAATGCAGAAACTTT
>MDSW01063590.1_pt1 | contig 10932 bp, 12 predicted proteins | sample 811171 | NCBI WGS metagenome assembly MDSW01 (sample SAMN05326641, study PRJNA326480) | marine metagenome | isolation source: seawater | place: Atlantic Ocean: North West | collected 2012 | reverse complement strand
GAACGATTTGGGACCAATCGTTTGGATGGATTACGATAGCATCTGGCTCTGTGAAAGCATTTACTCTAATGTCGGTAATTGCTCCATATACAGCTCCGATTCTACCTAAACCACCTGCATAAGATCCAAAAGCAGTTGAGCCAACGGATGACTTACCTGCGTCTAATAGACCTTCTAGGTTAGGTGATGTACCATCTCCTGCGATTAGCTGACTATCTAGTCTCAATCTCAACATTGTTTGAAGTCTTGAATTTAAATATCCTTCTAGACCTGCAACATCTTGCATTAATTCGTCTGTAACAGGGATATTAACGCCAAGTTTTGAGATTGTAGCTGTTCTTTCAGTGAAAGCAAGTGCTGCTTCACCAACGGCTGCTGCCTCAGCGGCTTCAGCTGCGTTGTTTGTGAAAGTTGTTTCCTCAAGATACACGAATGCATTTTGATCTGTTTGAATTTGATCAAACAAACTAATAACAGCATTTGGATCTCTTAAAGCAGTCTCTAAGATACCAGGTTGTCTCAAGGACTCTGGTGGATATCCAGTTGTTGTTAAATTTGTCTTCATTTCAAAAGGAATAGTGCTTTGAATATTCTTTGCACCATTCTCTGTGTAAGCTTTATAAGCTGCTGATTTAAGTACTTCTGCACCAAAAGATCCAGCTTGTGGCTGTTCTGATGGGGTAGGGATACTTGCAACTGCTCCGTCAGAAGCGTCTAATTTAGACTTTGCTTCTGCAACTTTAAGATCATCTCTTAAGCTAGCTAGCTCTTCATTTCTTTCAATGACAGCATTTTTTTGCTCTGGAGTAGATGGTCCTTCTTGCTCAGAAATCTCTGTAAAGAGACCTTTGAGTTCTTCGGACTTTGCAACTATTTGCTCACGAACTTTATTTACTTCCATTCGTTTCTCCTAATTAAATTACTCGTCTTCTTCTATTTCTATATCGGTTAATATTGCATCAGTAACAATCTGTTGGCTCTCTAGCCATAGATCATCAAGTTCATTATCAACTTCTACTTCGGAAACTTCGTCTTCTACTACAGCTTCTGCTTCGGTCTGAACTTCTGCTTCTGCTGGAGCTTCGACTTCAACAGCTGGTGTCTCAGTAGCTTCTGCTTGCGCTTCTTCTACTTCCTCAACTGCCACTTCTGTCTGTGCTTCAACTTCTACTTCTGTTTCTGCTTCAACTTCTTCTGTAGCTTCAGATTCAATAATCTCTTCTACTTCTGTTTCCAATGCACCCTCCGTTCCAAATTCGTCTACGAATTTATCAAGTTCATCAAAAGCGTCTTGGACACTTTCTTGAACTGCTCTGAGAGCTTCTGTTGCTGACGCTCCCAACTTCCTTCCATTCTTTTTCCTGAGTTCTCCTATAGATTGAACTCTGGCAACGAGGTTATTTAATGCTGCAAGCACATCTTTTACCTCATCAGAAAAGCGTTTACCTTGCACGCTGGCACTCTTTTCTGAAACTTCTAAATTTTCTACTTTTTCAGGATCTGGCTCAATCAGATTGTCCTTAACCTGTTTCATTTTTTCTGCCACTTCTCTAACAAGATCAACCCACCATTGTGGTAGATCTGCATTTTCATCTTTCGGTATAGCGGCTAAAATATCTTTCATGTCTTGAGCAATGTTACCCAATGCTTCCATAGCGGCATGTTGTTCTGTATGAGTTTTACTTCCTTTCATTGCTTCTTCATATTCCGCATGTGTTTTACAAGGCATAAAAACTGTATTGCCATCTACTTCTTGTGTATGAATACCAGTAGCACAACTCATTTCCTTTGCTCTGTCCATAGCTTCAGCTGGATTGTCAAAAACATCTTTTGCTAAAGCTGCTTTTTCTTCTTGATCAAACTCTACTGATTGAACTATTTTAGCTTCTGTTTCTTTATCGCTTTTTATAGCCATTGTAAAAGTATCTTGATTAGCACCGACTAATACTGGGCTAACTTCATATACAGAAAGATCTTTTAAGTATCTAACATCTTGTTCATCTTCTGAACCATCTTTTTTAAATTTTCCGTATTCAGAATCATTTACTCTAAAACCAAATGACCATTGTTGTAAATCACCCATACTTTTAACAAGATTGTATGCTTCTTTTCCTGACTCAGTATCCATAAAGAAATTGCCTTCAAAAGTTGCTTTATCTTTATCTTTGTTGATTTTACCTTTACCAATTGGCATATCCCATTTGTGTGACCACACCATTGGAACATCACCTGATTTAAAACCTGATCTAACAGCGTCTGGTAATACTACATCACCATCGCTGTCTAATGTATTAAAAACTGAAAATACTGCTTTGACTTGACCCTTTGTCTCTTCATCGCTCTTGAGTTCGAACTCAATATTTTTTACTTCTTTTTCTTCAGACATATAGCGCTACCTACTCCTCATAATAATATTATTTAATTCGATGCGCACAATTCAATATTAACTAACTTTAAAAAAAATTAGCGTATTTACCATTGCCAATAATAAAAACATTTTTGCATATCTGTGGTATACTATTTGTATGGAAAAAGATGTGGTGACTATTTCGACTTTGCATATCTCATCTGGGAGCTTTACTTTAGAAAAGTATGCAGACAAATCAGGTGAGGTAGAAATTTTTGGCAAATCTTTTACCATAAAGCTACAAGATAATAAACTTAATATATCAGAGAAACTACCTGCAAAAGATTTTAAAGGTGGTGCTGAAGAAAGAGATTATTTATACAAATGGTTGAAAACAGAACTACAAGAGTAGACAAAGAATTTGTCGCTTTTATGGATCATATTGCTAAGTCAGACAAACCTAACAGAAATAAAATTATTACTGATTGGTTAGCTTTTTTAGATGACGAAGCACAAACAAAACTAATAAACAAACTAAGAGTTAGGGGTATCGATTATGTCCCTAGCGAAAATCGGCGATTTTTCGAAGTTTAGACACAGGCTGAATTACTGATCTATCAGTTTTAGTATGTGATCCATCTTCGTTTATAGCCCAAACAACTATCTTGGCAACAGGTTTATCTACTGTTGCTTCAATTGACTCTTGTCCAGCAGTTGCTTTACCACTAGTTTTAACACTTGAAACTATACCGTGAGCAGTTGATGGTGGATCTGGATCTTTATTTATTTTCCAAGAAACAGCATCACCACTTTTTATAGAGCCAGCTGGTGCTTTTTCTTCAGGACTGTAAAGATCGTCGCCTCTTTCATTCATTGTCTCAGCTTCCTCTAAAGAAACTTTTAATTCATCAACAACCTCTGTTGAACTTTTTTTAGAACTCAATGGATGATTGCTTGGTAAAAGATCTTGATCGTATGGTTTTCTTTTAAATTTACCTGTTCTCAAAGCTCTTAACAGACCATTCACCCTGGCCATTGCCCACTGTGATGGACCTGAAACATTACCTCTTACTGATCCAGGATTGTTTTGGTAAGCAGCAAGTCCTCTGTTATAACAAGCAGTAAGCATTCTTAGTGTTGCTCTGTATCTTGGATTTTTTGCATTATGAGCTTCTACTTTTTTCTGTAGAGCTTTTTTAGTAGCAGCACTTAAAGCTTTAGCTTCGATTTCAGCTAACAATTCATCCTGTATTTTTCTTCTCTCTCTAATAACTTTTTTGTATTCATTAACAGTTTTCTTCATAGCACTAACACCAGTTTTAGTAACGCCACCCCATTTCATAACAGCAATATATCCATTGAGCTTTGTATTACCAGAGTGTCTGGACATAAAACTTTCTCTTCTTTTTACCCAATTCAAAACAGATTCTGATCTGTCACCAGATCTATATTTTGTCCACCTATTGAAAGCGTCATTACCAGTAAATGATGTTGGTGGGTTACCACCTGTGCCTGCTCTACGCCATATCTCAGGCCAGTTCTCTTTCAAATCTTTTACATAGTTATAATCAGGAAATTGTTTAAATTTAGAATTTGATATTGAAATTGTTTGATCGTCACCAGAAGATGGGAAGTTAGTTCTTTTAGGAGCTTTAGCTTCTTTTTTCATATTAGCTAATGCTCTTTCTGCTTCCTCACGAGTTTTAAAACACTCAATAACTTTATTATCTTCGTGATCAAGAATACAAAATGCACCATTAGGCATTTCTGCAACATACTTCTCTTCGTTCAAAGGTGTTGCAGTTGGTTTTATGATGCTTTCCCTTACAGAGTCTACAGCTGCTGCTGTAGAGGTAAGTACTTTTTCCTGGAGATCTTTTATCATATTTTTGAGATCTTCTATTTCGTTATTCTTTTCGTCCTCTTCTTGTATTGGTGCGCTACTACCATCGACTGGGCGTTCTACCATATTCATTGGTCTTAAATATAAATCGTGTGTTTCGTCTGTGTTTAAACCTGCTTGTTTTCTAGCTTCAGCTATTGTTATCCAACCACCTTGTACAGCTGTATTCATTCTTTTATAAACATCGTCTTTATCTTGTGACAAAGCCCTAACATCTTCTAGGTTGTATTGAACAAAATAATCATCAGCAGGATAATCTACTTTTAATAATTGATGTGTAAGTTCCGAAGCAACTGCTTTCCAAAGAGGTACAAGTTTTTGTTCAGTAAAGAATTCTCTTAGTTCTCTTGTGTTGTTATAAGTTGCAGCATCAAGACCAGCACCCAAGCCAGCAAGAATAGCTGGTACACCTAAAACAGCTGAAACTCTTTCTTCAGGAATTTTTCTAAGTTCACTTAAGTTCATTTGATCAGGTGAAAAAGATACTACTTCTACATTCATTGCGCCAGACAATATCATTGGCGCACCACGATTTTTACCACCAAACTTCTGCTTATACATAGCAGAGATTGCTTCAGCCTCTTCTTTCGAAGGACCACCCATTGCATCATCTTTAGGTGAGAGGATGACACCTGGTACAGCCATGTTATGTAAGAGTGCTGCTGCGTATTGTCCTGCAGCCTCATCACCTAAGATTTCTCTTAGTACTGATTTTAGAGGAGCGAAACCACGCCTATGGTTATTAGGGTCAATACCATTTCTAATATGCACAACATCTTGAGTATTAAGTGTTATACTGTTACCTCCAAGTCCACCGTAAGGACTATATTTAAAATTCTGGATCAATTGATTTTCATCACCTTTAGGCTCTACCATATCTGGCATTAAAGGTACAAGCTCTACCACACTTCCATCTGCATTACGGTTTTTATATAAGAAAGCATCACCGTGTGCAGATAAGGCCGTAACTATGTAATGTGCAAGCAAGTTACCAGATGTAAAAGGATTTGGCCTATCAAGTAATTGTGTGACTGGATGTTTTTTAATTGTTTCTATATCACCGTCATTTGTTTCAAAACAAACTTTTATTTTAGGTTCAGCAAAAGAAGTTGCCAAAACATTTAAACAAGCAACAACTGCTGAGTTGTTAGATCCATCTCCAACATCATCGAGCATACTTGTAGGAAAATACCCTGACTCAGTGTTATATCCATAAACTGCACGATCTAAACTAGTTTGCTGATTATACCTAGAAATTTTTTGCTGTTGTCTTTGTGTTGGTGCGTTTAAAAAATCTAACGCTCTTTGAAATCTTGATTTATTCTCTGCCATTTAGTAAGCTGTCCATTCTCTTTTAGCTTGTGCGCTTAAAACTCCATAACCAATTGCGTCCACAATGTCATCATGATGACCTACTGGAAAACTCATAAGTTCTCGCTCTACTTCTACTAACCAAGGTGCGCCTTGCCTAAAAAAGATATCTCCTGCTTCCATGCGAGCAGCTAGTGGCATAGCTCGTGAAACTTTATCCTTATCCGCCCTAAGCTCTTTCACAGCTAAACCATCTCTTTTAGCAAACTGTATGAGCGAAAGCTGGAAACCAGCTCGTTCCATACCTACCCATTGTAAATCATATTGTGCCATTTTTTGTCTTATTTTGGGTATTATATCTGGTGCTTCCATGCGTTCACGAACAACATCCAACACCAATACTTTACCCTTTGGCGTTATTGCAAAACTTGCTATCACAGTATAGTCAGCTCCTTCTTGAATTGAGGTAGCGAGGTCAACTGTGCAAAACCTAGTACAATCATACAAATTTACATTTTCACCACTAGCAAATAGAGTACCGCCTTTTTCTTTAAAGTACTTTATCCACTCTGGTTTTAATAATCCCTGACCTGCTTCAACGAATTCAGCTAAATACTCTTGAGCAAAAACAATAGATCCAACTTCTTGTTTAGCTGCTTCAACTTCATCTTTATCAATAGCTGGATTATCGTAAGTCGCAAATTGGAACTTTTCCCAATCATCTTTATCTTGTGCAAATTCCCACAATTCATAAAACCAATTATTCATACCCATAGGTGTTGATATAAATAAAGCTCCACCTTTTCTTTCAGTAAGTGTAGGTCTTAAAACCTGGTGCCAGACATCCTCTTTTACGAAAGCAGCCTCGTCCATAACTAAAAAATCAAGACCCTCACCACGAAGTCTATGTGGACTATCAGCTGATCTAACAGCAATTGATCCACCAGACCAAGGAAACTTTACTTCCATATTGACTAAAGATATTGTTGGTTCTAAACTTTCTGGAAATGATCTTGCTGCTTCTTGTATATCTCGCCAACCAACTCTAGCAATGGTGTAAGTAGGTGCAACCCACCAAGCTCTTTTACCATTAAGTGCTGTTTCAAGACACATCTGTACACCGAGTCGAGTTTTACCAAACCGCCTACCTGCACATAATATTTTCCAACGAGCTTCGGAAGTTGCTACTTTTAATTGTGCTGGGTGTAGATCTGGAAAAAAAGTTTCTACAGGTTTTTTTATATTATTTGCCATCACTTAAAGTGTAGCAAGTATATTGCTTATTCTGTTTCGTTTTCTAAAACTAATATATAAGCTAGTTTATTTAAAAGTATCTTCTCTTTTATGTATAAAGCTTCTTGATCTTTGTCATACACTTGTTTATTTGTTGTAGATATAAACTCATTTAAGGCAAAATCCTCTTCACCATAAATTAAAGAAAACAAGTTCTCAATTTTCATATCTTCTAAATCTTGAGTAATGACAAAAAGCTTAGAACCTCTCTTCATCATTACACCTAAGTCAATAATCATCTGTCTTTGAAAACTAGCTGGATCTAGATCTTCTGGATCATCTAAGAAGTCAAGCATATTTAAAATAACAATATCTGCTTCTGTGAGTTCTTTAGGCAGTTTACCTACAGACAAATCTTGAGGCATTACTTTGTTGGTTCCTCTTTCTGGTATCAAATCAAAACTTGTAACTTCATAACCTAGCTCTGTTCCCAAATCATATGTAACTTGGTACTTATCTGTAAGATCTACAATTTTGCTTTCACTCCCATCTGTAAACCAGTAAAGCAAATTAGCAATCATTTGAGGTGGTGTTTTAAAAGGACAGTCTACACCATACTTTTCATCTGGCTTTCCAAAAGACCAAACATTAGAAGTCTTTAGGTTTACACCTGCTTTTTCTACTAAATTAAAACTTTCGTTATTAGAATTTATTTCTCTTATTTTATCTTTTTTGACTGTTGCCCTTAGTTCTCTTACAGAGTAACTATTTTCATAAGCCTCTTTCAACAAAGAGTCTATTTTTTTATCATCTTCTAAATATGCAACTTCGTGGTGATGTGTCCAAGATAATTCTGGAATTCTTCTTTCTAAAGGTATTTTATTAGAAACATAAGCTGCGTTACTAAATGTAGAATATGGTATTCCAAAGTCTAAGGCCTGCGAGGCTAGTTCCCCATACTTACGATCTCCATAGTTCCACCAATCACCAAGCCACCACATAATATGCTTTGCTTGATTTGTTAAAGCTTCACCGATTTCAACCCACTCTTCGTATTCAAGATCATCTCTTAAATCCAAACTAATAGATTGTACTTTTGATAATTCTATCTCTCCCATATCCATATTCTACTATATTATCGTTTACATGTGACAAAAAATAAAAAAGCTCCAGGAAAAACTACAAACCTAGAGCTTTTCTATTTGCGTTATTTAATATGCTTTTCGAAAGTCTTTCTTAAATTTGGTTCATTTATTTGAGATCTAACTTCAGAAACTGGTTGACCATTTCTATAAGCTATAAAAGTTGGCACAGAATAAATGCTATATGTGGTAGCTACATTACTTGCCTGATCTACATCTAATGAAACAAACTCGACTTCTTTATCAGACCACTCATTTGAGATTTTTTCTACTGATGGCATAATCGCTTTGCATGGACCACACCAATCAGCTTCAAACTTGACTATTGTTGTAATATCTCGATTGATTGCCTCCGAAAACTCACTTTGTTGAATTTGTCTAATCATAGTTCTAATACAATATCATAAAACAAAACTTATAAGTTGCAATAAGACAGATAAAATAAAAAAATGGATAAAATATTTACAGTAAAGAAAGAACACGCACAAACTTTAAATAGAAAACAAAGAAGAGCGTTAGCTAAAAAGATTAGAAAAGATTTGGCTTTTGAAAAAAGAAAGATTAATAAAGAAACTTAGAAAGTATGTTTCATACTCTTTAACAATAGGTGGACTTGCACACTTCATAGAATTTGGTTTTGCGATTTACGAAAAAGCATATATAACTTCTGTTATTACAATTATCTTTGGAATACTTGATTTGGTCGCAGCGTATATTATAAAAGAAAAGGCTGATCCGTTAGAATCAGCCGATGATGGGAGGAAGTCGGTTTAGTAGCCGACCTTTATACTATAGACTATAAAGTTTTCATTTAAGGTTTTTCAAAAGCATAAAAAAAAGGACTTACCTGTCCTTGTAAATCCTTTTTTCTTATTCTTGCTATGACACAAGCCATAGACGATTACAAATCTATTTTAACCCTCGTCAAAAGCTTTGCAAATCTTTAAATATAAATTTACAAGATCATCAGCATCTTGAACTAAATTAATACCTTTGATCCTCATGTAGTTGAATTGTTTCAAAACAACTTCTTTAAGATCGCCATCAGATATTAACTCGTCAATAGCGTCTTCTCTTTTCGTTCCTGGTGGAAACGCAAATTCATTTGCCATTAGTCTGTCCCTTCTGGTTTTATTCCTGTGTATGCTTCATAATTTAAATCACGAATAACCCTTATTGTTGGTGTTATGTAATCACTAGCACCCAACATCATATCTTGGAATTTATCAAAAGCTTCATCTTCGTCTTTTGCTGTAATTTCAAATATTACTTGATAATCAAATTCTTCTTCCAACTTAATCCTTATCTTCTTCTACTGGTTTGTATTTTAATATATCTGTATGTAAATCAATGTTATGTTGCAAAATAAGATCGCTTATAGAACTATCTTTATAATTAACTATTGAATTAAATATACTCAAAGCTTCTTTTTCATCATTTGCTGGGATTATATAATCTTCAGTTATCTCTCTTGTTACTAGATATTTCTTCATATTTCTCCTTTAGTTCTCTAGTCTATTCTACTCTATTCTACTCTACTCTTATCTACTCTTCTCTACTCTACTCTAGGGCGTGACAGTCACAAATGTCACATGTGACATAAAATTTACAAAAGTCAATAAAATAAGGCTTTTAGGTTTTTTCTTGGCGACTAGAATCGTGTTTTTGATCACTTTGATTTCCTCATTTTGTTATATTTTTCAACAATTTCAGGATTAAAAACAAGTTTATCTTCTATTAAAGATAGGATAATTAGCCTACCAACAAGCTCCATAAACTGTGGAACGACTGCATTTCCTAATGCTTTTAATCGATCTACATCGTTATTTTGTCTTTCTCTGACCCTAGACATATCATTTTCCCACTCATCATCGACACCCCAACTGTTTTCTAAGCCTAGTTCAACCAACCATCTGGAAAGCCCATAAGTCTGTTCACCCATTCTGGATTCAATCTTTGACCTATCAACTCTGGATTCCTTTCCCCAACATCCTGTTCCAGAGTAGATCCGTGAGATCCACTCTTGACCGACGGTGCTTGTTTGTTCACTGGTTTCGTAGCCTGGCTTGCTCTCGGTGTCGAGAATGTCTCTCTCACTTGCACTTTGTCTGCTAAGTTCAAAGATCGGTCCTCCCCACCGTTCTTGGCTATCCTCCTGCCTTTTTCGTTCAGCTGCAAATTTAGATGTTCGTTGTCCTGAGTCGACGGTGTCGGCCACATTTCCTTTGCCGATGTCCACTCTATAACTTCTACTGTCGTCATTTCCTTGTCGAACTTCAGCTCCTTCAAGTGAGGCTTTATCTTGCTCCAATCTTCCAGACTTGGATAGCTGAACCCCTGCTTGTCCTTCCTGAACCAGTGATCCACTGTTGTTTTCTTTATCCCTGTTAGTTTGTGTAATTCTGTCGCTGTCGTCTGACTTCTCAGATATTCTACCCAGTCCTCTTGTTTCGGAAGTAGAGGTCTGTTCACCATTTCGTGATCCTGGTACAGCTCCATTATTGTTGGATCCTGTTCTATCATATCCATCCACACCTGGTCCGACAATGTCCTCTGAACTCTGTGTCCTGTTGACCTTATCGTTTTCCCCTGCATCAGTTTCGTTGCGTGTTTCAATGAGTCGTCTTTCTTGTCCATTGTTGTCGGTGTCAACCAAAGTTTCGGATTCTCTCTTAAGTTCCCAGTACCTTTTCTTTTGCTCTTCCTCTCTGGATCTCCACGATACAAGGCTCTCTCCAAAGCTTCGCCTGATCTCGGTTCTAAGTAATCCATAGTGTTTGGGGTCTCCCACGATTCCAACTCCCACCCACCTTTGTCTTTTGTGTCTTGCTCCAATGAACTTTGCTGATACAAGTTGCCATTCAAATCGATAATACCGCATTTCGGCCACACCTTTGAGGACACGGTTAATGGCTTCTCCGTTGCTTGCTCTGAGGATGTTTGGGACATTTTCCAAGACGAAGATTGGGGGTCGTATTTCATTAATAAATCTTTCG
>MDSW01191052.1_pt1 | contig 10933 bp, 25 predicted proteins | sample 811171 | NCBI WGS metagenome assembly MDSW01 (sample SAMN05326641, study PRJNA326480) | marine metagenome | isolation source: seawater | place: Atlantic Ocean: North West | collected 2012 | reverse complement strand
ATATATACCCCCTATGCCCCCCTATACCCCCATCATTATAGGTAGTTCCTTTTATAAGTTGGTACATTAATGGTTGAGACACACTATACTTTCTAGCAAGAGATGATATAGTAATCTTTTGTGTTGAGGTTTTATATTCTTTTCTTATTGCGTCTGCTTCTTCAAAAGTAAACTTTCTTCTGGCAAATCCTCCGCCTCTCATATCTTTTCTATCTTCTAATTTTATTTTTCTAATCTTTGGCATAATCTAATATTCATCTGGAAACCTATCGTTAGTTTCTCCGTATTGATTTTCAATTTCAATATTTAAAAACTTAACTTCAACATCTTCAGGTTTTTTCCTGTTAACATAACATATTCTATTTATTGTGTCTTTATCGTTTTTAATTTCTTCTAAGTTGGAAGTTAATACAAAAGTATCTAATGTTCCTTTCTTACCTTTCTTTACCGCTTTATTGCTTTTTATTTCATAGGTAATAAACACTCTGAAGATTGGCTTTTTCATTTTTCCATTGACATTTTTAATAAAAATAGATAACCAATAATATCATCAACAGTATCTTCAGTCTTATCGTTAATACCTTTATTCTTGATCCTAGATAGTTTATCATCTAATCTAGCACATATAGCCTCTGTTGAATCTAATTTACTAAATATGTTTGGTGGGTTCAAAGCGGTATTTCCATACGATGAGTTTTTCTCCTTTAATAGTTTTACTATTTTTTCTGACACTTTATCTAAGTGCCAATTAAAATTATATATAGTTTTTTTTGTCATTTCTATTTCTTCTTTACTAATAAACATTTTAGGATTTATTTTGTTTTCTTTTTGGCTGAAAGTAGTAGATGGTGTCCATCCATTTCTACCAATTTCGTAATAATGTTTATTATGCTTTGTCATTTTCTTTAGTTATTTTTTTATCAAATTGCCTTAAATTTTCTTCAATATTATTTTCGTCCATAAATTTAGTGCAGAAAATCGCCTCTAATATACAAACTATTATTATTATTCCCCAAATGATTGTTAATATCTTCATTCTCTTATTTTTCTTATTAGCCACATCACAATGGCTGTTATTATTACCCACCCTTTCATGTTAGTAATTTAGGTTCAGGTCTGTAGTGTAAAACTGATTTAGGATTTTCTCCTCTATCAACTTTTGCTCTTGCGTCCCATATTAAATCTTTATGTTTTCTTAACCATTTCATGTAAGTTGGCACATTAAGATGTATAAAATCTCCGCTTATCTGACTTCTTACTCCTAAATTAAATGCGTTTTGAGCATCTTCAAAGTAAAAATTCTTATAGGTTTTGGCTAAATCGTCTGCTAAACTTTGAGACATAATCATTATTGTATCTTCTTCAATATTGTTTTGACCTAACTCTATATAAGTTTTACTAATTAAATCTACTGATCCCATCAATAGTTCTTCTTTTGTCATTGTTTTTATTTGTCTCATTAGTTAAATTGTTTTCTTAGTTTTTCTTTTACATTCATATTCTTTTGCAAATGAGAATGTATCTTACTCATACTGTTATTGTTTTTAGTTTGTCTTTTTTCCCAAGTCCTTACACAAGCCTTCCATGCTTTCATTTTGTTTTTACCTATTTTCCAGTCTTTACTTTCATAAAAATCGTAAAAAGTTTCTGCATCTATATTATTCTTTCTTTCAGTACAATACTCAGCAATTTCATTAATAGTTGGTTTTTTAAAACGCCCTTTATTATTACTATCTGTAAGATTAATATTAATACTTGTATTATTATCCTTAAACTTTTCTTTAATACCCCCCTTGTCGTTTTCTTTAATACCCCCTTTAAGAATACTTAAATACCTCCTATCAATTTCTTTAGTACCTCCTTTATATGTATAACTAGATGATACATAGCCATTTGTAATTAACTCTTTGATCCATTTAGAAATCGTTACTATACTCTTTCCATAAAGATTAGAAAAGTATTTGTTAGTTGCAAAGCACTCACCATTCATATTTAGTAGTGCGGTTATTTCAGCATATAATAACTTAGCATTAGCAGTTAGATTTTTATCATATCTAACCTCAGCACTTATTATAGCATAGTAGTTTGGTTGTTGTTTCATTGTTTAGTTGTGTTTTTGTATTTTTAGTTCATAGCATTTAGTATAAGTTGACATTACCACATCCCAATCATTAACATCCTCATACTTATACCAGCAAAATCTTGCGTATAAAGCGTTGAGAGGCTGAATGAATAGATAGTGCGTAACTTTTTTATTAGGGTTGTTATGGGCTTTATAATTAACTCTTAGCGTATCTCCTTTGCTTTTAACTCCCTTAACATCTATATAATTTAATTCATCAATACCCTGCATGATTATATCAGCATCAACCACAGGTCTTGTTTCAATTAAGGGTGCTGCTTCATAAAAAACTCCTCTATTGTTATCCAATATATGCCTAGCCACTAATTCTGCAAATATACCTAAACTTTGTATAGAGTGTTCTTGACTACCTCTATACTTCTCTGTGTCTTTATTATACACATCTGCAGACAGCATACTTCTTACCTTAGCAAGTTCATCAGATAGTTTGATGAAAGTGCTAGGATAAGTAGTTGTTTTCCATTTAATCATTAGAATGGTAAATCATCATCACCAGTTGTAGATTTAATTTTTTTAGCAGAAGTTTTATTTTCTGTTGGTGGCTCATAATCATTTACATAAGAGTAATGAGTAGCACCTTTTTCAGATGGTTCTCTTCTTTCTGCAATCACCATAGAAACCCAACCATTCTTTGAGTTTTCTTGTAGTGCATCCATTTTAAAGTTTGCAACCATCATTGACCCAAACTTTGTTTCAATGTTTTTAATGCTACTAGGCAAGTAGACTTTCTCTTTCTTTTCTTTCATACTTTAATTTATTTAGTTTATATAATTTGTTTAATGTGTTTTTAATTGTTTTTAACTGATCTTCTAAATCTCTTATCTCTTCATCTAATTCAACTTCAATAATTTTATTCTCAACTCTATTAAAATTTTGTTTTTCTATTTCGTAAGTTTCGTATTCAAATTTAAACTGCTCATGATGATGTATTATAGAGGCATGATGTAAGTTGGTAATCTTTCCAATACTTTTTAAGGTCATATCAAACACCTCTCTTAATATGTAAATGTATAGTCTTTTAGCCTGAATAATGTTTCTTTTTCTATTTCCTAAAAACATTCTTTCTTTGTCAACATCATATATTTCACATATTTCATTTACTATTAAATCGTTATAATAGTCGCTAAATTTTACTCTTCTTCTTTTCATTTTATTTTATTTTTTTTGTTAATAAACTACACAGGCAGAGGAACATAATCGCCACAAAGTATAACCGCAGAGTTATTAAATAATTGATTATAACTCTGCCTGTATAGTTTAAATTAATTTATATCGTACACAATAGTATCAATGATGTCTTGTATGTTTAGACCAATAAAGTCTGCTAATCTTTTAGCGTGTATAAACCTCATGTTAGTTGGCGTTTCTATAAACTTCTTGCTTGTAAGATAGTTAACTTCTAGCACTTTACAAAGCCTTAAATTAGATATTCCATATATTCTAAGTAAAGCCTCAAATTCATTTCTAGACTTTCTGATCTTGTCTAAAGAGTATTTATTTGTCATCTCTTAGTAAGTTGTTTTTTATTTTTGTTTTCTCTACTTTGAATTTGTTTTTACCTAAGTGATAAAAATCTACTAACTGATTTTTGTTTAAAATCTTCATTATACCATCTTCAATCACCTCACCTAATATTTCTTTTTTATTCCATACTATATAAGAGTGAGGTTTAATAAAATGATCATAAATCATTATGTCCAAATACTCCGTCTTTAAACATTTTTTCCCATTGCTTTCTTGTGTCTCTTTCAATTTTGTTCTCGTTTATAAGTTTAATAATTTCTTCTGCTTCTAATTCTGATAATTCTTCAATGTTGTTTAGAATATCGTTGACTTGACTTAAGGGTAAACAAGTGTGTTGTATGTTGCTTTCAATGATGAACCATTGCGTATCTGTAATAGGCGTTGGCTCACCATTGTGCAACTCATCAAACCAACCTTCATTCATTAATCAACAATCTCATCTTGACCGAATACTCCTTGCTCATAGAATCCAGCAATTTTAAGAACTACTCTTGACATTGCTCTCTTTTCAGCCATAGCAACAGGAAACTTTTTACCACCTCCCATTAAATTAGCATCAGATGCCTCGCCAAAACTCATAGCATTTCTAACATCATTTCCAACTTTCATCGTTGCTGCTGCTCTTAACACGCATATAGACTTTTCTACATCCATATTAATAACTTCATAAGCAACTGTAATATTATTTTTAGATACAATCTTATCAATACCGGTTCTTGTGATAATTACAAAGCCTCTTTTGTCTTTGTATATATCTTCTTCTGTTAAACCATTTTCTTTGTAAAGCCTTCTTAGTGCCTCTTTTCTTGTTTCTACAACAGGCTCAGGTTGTTTTCTTAATTTTTCTTGCATAGTTTTTTTCATCTTTTTTTTGTTTTTAGTTAATAATTAATTTGTTTTAATAATAGTTTTCATTGTAATCATATAAAGCAACCCTTTCGTTTGTTTTTAAATCAAATTTAAAAAAATAAAAAGTAATGTATTCTTTATTGTTATATTGTCTTTTTAATTCTTCAGGTATTGTATAAACTGCACTATCTTCATACATTGGTCTGCCATCTATATGCCCTCCAAATGTTGAAAAACTATCTTTAAACTTTTTACTAAATTCTTGTAGTTTTTCGTAAACTTCATCTTCTGTGTTGTGCATTGAGATGTATGTATTTAAACTGTCTTTTAAAATGTATTTCTCATTTTGAGTTTTTTGTGTTTTTTGTGTTTTAAAACATTTATTAAAAACATCTTCTGTGTTTTTTATAGAATTGTTAAATGCTTCTATTTGTGTTTTTACTAATTCTTCTTTCATTTTTTCTGTATTCATTGTGTATAGTTTTTAGTTAATAATTATTGTTGTATTAAATTATCTGTATTAGATGTCAATACTGAATAAATTTCTTTTAGTTTAAGTTTTAAATCTATAATCTCAAGTTTAAACTTTTTATTTGACTCTCTAAGTATTTTAACTTCATGATTTTCAATTTCAGGACTAACTATTGTGTCCTTGTTAACATTGTTGGCTGGTGTGTAAGTTTCCATTTTTTATTTATTTGATTAATATGACGCAAAGTTATAAAATTGAAACCAACCACCAAAGAATTTTCAACATTTTTTTACAAAATGTTTATCTACTAGGTTAAAATTGTGTGATTTTTTCTAAAAATAATGAACTAATCGTGCTACTTGACCGCTATTTCTTTCGTGAATAAAGCCTTCAACTGCTTTTAAAATACCAGTATAACCCTTTCTTGAGTGCCAACTATCAGTACCACTTGGTGAACGCATATACTCTACAGTAACACCTATAAAGTCTTTAGCGTCTCTCCATTTATGTTTTATTTTGTGGTGTAAATGATGTAAATACCAGTACCTATACTTAGTTTCACTCCACATCTCTGGTTTTTCCTGAGCCATTAATAAAGGAAGGTTATCCATCTTAGCACCATCACCATGTTCTAATCCTATTAAATTAGTACCATACTGATAATACTTTCTATGTGCAACGCCTACATCAAAAGAAACTTCTTGATCCTGTCTAAACCAACTCTTTAATGCGTGTGCCAAATGAAACCCACTTTGATAATCGTGATTACTCATACAATGTATCACATCTACAGGTGCTACCTCTCTTAACATTTCTACACATTTAACATATAAGGCTAATGCAACCTCAAAGTGTTCCCACCATTTACCATCTGTATCTTGATATGTTCCTTTTGTAGTGGTACTATAAACATTATCAATATGTAAAACATCATTCCCTATACAGAACAAAACCTTTTCTATACTAAATCCTTTTGACTTATCAATAAGCCCTTGTAGCCCCTCTAAAACTTGCATACAAGCAGTTTCAACATCATATTCGCTACCAGTTTCAACAGCGTTTGCGTATTTACCTATATGAATATCTGCTGGATTTATTACTAATAAGTGATTTGCATTTTTGTTTTTTCTTTTTACAGAGGGGTAGTTAGGAGAATAATTCTCTATAAAATCACTTATCTTGTCTAATATATCATTTTGATTAATAGACATATCTTCTTTTGTAACCACACTAAATCTATACTCTCCACTTGCTGACTGCCAATGCTTGACAGAGACAACATCTTTTTTGAGTATCCCTCTTTCTGCTAGATGAGAATCTAATGCTGTGTTACCATTAATGTTTGTTGTACTGGCTCTACCTTCATATACCATCTCCACTTCTTCTGGAGACAATCTTAGCCTTTTTCCATATTTTTTCATGTTATTTTGTTTTAGTTGCTGTGCAAGTTAAATATAATAACACCTTTTAAAATACAAAAGTGAGATGCTTTTGAACACCTCACTCTTGATAACTATAAACAATTGAACAAAGATAGGCACAACCCTACCTGTTTAGGTGTAAAGATAATTATTTTTTGCAATTTGCTGAACAATTACCACAATTTTTTTCAAAAGCAGAAAAACATAAAGGGATTATCCCTAGTGCTGTCATTATAAGTGCGTTTGTATTTATACCATTTTTTTCTATATACATACTTGCAGCAACAACTATTACACCGCTAATAGTTCTTTTGCTACTCCACTTTCCTTTTGTATCTGTAAACAAATCTTTTACTGCTTTTAATAATTCTGTTATAGGTTTAACGCCACCAGCCATTAAAGCCTCTCCAATCCATTTCTTTATCATATTTTTATTTTTTGTAGTTAGGAATAATTGCATCTATAATTTTGTCCAACCAGCCAAAAACTTTATTGTCTGCTTCGGTTGGCGTTAGATTAGTAACAACTTTGGCAAAAGCCATTAAGCCAATTAATAATTCTAACCAATTTTCTGTAATAAAACTCATAATATAATTTTTTAGTTAATAATTAATTTAATAAACCCAAATAACAGGGCTTACCTTATCTTCATCTATATCTACATGAATAAACGATTTACTTATTCCAATCCTGTAAAACTCAACATAAGTTAAAGCATCCATAAGAATTGCTCTCGTTTTACTATCAGAACATTTTATGTCTGCAGCCAATCCTTTAATATGAGAAGATGTAGGATTTTTTTTACTTTCTGGATGATTAGGACATCTATAACCACTTGTTATCTTAAATGGCACTCCTGCGTGTTTTCTAGCATCATCTAACATCTGTAACAAATCATCACTTATAACAGTTTCACCACACCCACATTTACAAGTAAACTCAGATTTTTTAAAATGTTTAAGTTTCATTTTATTTTGATTCTTTAAGATTTTTAATAATCTCATCAAAATAGTTGCTAAATTCATCTTTAATTTCTTCTTCTTCTGGACTATACTCCTCAGTTTCTTCTACATCATAAGTAAAAAGTACAACCATTTCTTTATCATCTTGTTCTACTTTAACTTCTAACTCTCCATCATGATGTAATGTCTCCATCATTTCTTGAGTAAAATGAAAGTGATGATCATGCTCTTCGTCAGAATAATATTTTCTCTTTTTTGCCATGTTTTTTTTATCTATTTGTTCTAATTTCTTTATTGCCCAATTTATACCTGCATCTCCTCCCCAAGCATCCCACATTATACCTCCACAACCCTCATCATAAGGCACATCTTTGTGTTTTTGGTGTCTTTTAAAAGAAGCCATACGAGCAATAGTTCTTCTTGTAAGGCTTTCTCTGTTTGCTAATTGTCTGGCTCTTGTCCAGCCAACGACAGTCCCACAATCGCTGCCATTTTCTTCTTTATACTTTATTGCCCTCTTAGCATTATTAGTTGCTGCTTGTGGATAGTCATTATAAGTTTCTTCTGCGTAATAATCTTTATTAGCAGTTTCACACTCAGATTTAGAATCATACTGACATTCGCCAGTTTGTCCAAACTTCCATTTCCCATTTTCACATTCGTAGCAAGGCATATTATTTGTTTTTATCTTCCCTGACCTCTATAGGGTTTAACATACTGTTGTCCCCCTTTAGTCCTAGAAGCATTTTTACTATGTATTCCTTTTCTTTTTTTACGAGCATTACCTCTAAACTTAAATGTAACTCCTTTTGCCATATTATGCTGTTACTGCTAATATTTCTATATCACACGCTGCTGTATCTGCATCTGCTTTAATTTGAGTTATGTCTGCAAATGCACCAAAAGTTGTACTTGCGTCAATGGCATCCATCTCATTGTTCATTAAAACAAAAGTGTCTCCTGCTGCTACTTTGTAGAAAAAAGAATCCGCCCCATTATATAAAGTTAAAGTTACAAAATTTGTGTCATCTAAATTTGTTACTCTAAAGTATTTGTAATCTGCCACCGCTACCTGACCTGCTGCGTCTGCTGCACCAAAGTTTAAGATTGCTGGATCAGAAGTGCTTACATTCATTACTCTTTGAAGAACCTGACCATTAGAAGTATATGTTTTGTTATTAGAATTACCATAAGTAACCCCATTTAAAGTGTAAGTTTCTTTTATACTTACTGTTAAATCTGCTGCTGTTACTGTTGTTGCCATATTATTATTTTTATTTCGTTTATAAAGTTTCTAATCTTTGATTTATGTTATATGTTAATTGCGTACTTGTTGAACTATATATTTGAACTTCTTTCATAGTACCATTAAAAGGGTTAAGGTCTATTCGTCTAACTCCTAATGCGTCAATATCTGCTGTACCTGCTAAAGTTTGAGTGTCTGCTTGTGCTACTCCGTTTTTATGAAGAGTTAATAAATTTGAACTATTCCTAGTTAATATTAAATAGTCATCACCAAAAGAACCGCTATCTAAGTCTATATCAGATTGTGAGTTGTCTATTTTTACCCTAAGTTTACTGCTTGTAGAAAATTTAAGAAACTCACCTACTGTTGTGTTGTCTGCTATTGGAACTCCTCCTGTTGAAATCATATTAATTCTCATAGCAATAGTAAACTCTCCAGATAAAGAGATTTGGCTAGTTGTTTGAAGATTATTAAAATCTGCAGAAGCAAAAGTTATAATCCCTGTTGCAGCATTATATGCAGGTTGCTCGGTAGCAGTAGCCTGAACCATATCATGACTATTACTAGAACTATCTGCCCAAGCAGAAACATCTGTGCCATTTAAACTAATTCCTGTTTGGAATTGATACCAAGCCTCTAAAGAAGCCTCGTCATAAGGATTCCAAAGAGGATTAATACTGCTTAAACTTAAACCTTGTTTTAAACTTAACATATTATTTATATATCTCTATAGCCAATACCAATGCCACTAGTAAGTGTTATCGCTGTAATATTCATGAACAATGTAGTTCCAGCAGGGAGTGTGGTTTGTAGAGCAGTTTCACCTGAAACTCCACTTGCCGCAATACTTGCAACAACAGAAGTAACTGGGAAATATACACATACCCAATCTTTTCCTGATTGTGCTGCAGTAGTAAAAACTTCAGTACCACCACCTTTACCTAATTGCATCATTAAAAGCGTATTGTCATTATCAAATTCTGTACCCATCTTTTTATTTTTTTTTATTAATTAATCTGTAAATATTTTTATTATTGCTCCTAGAGTAATAGTATATATTACCCACATTGCTTTTACTAAATTCTTCCTCATTATTGTATTTCTGTTTACTCTAGCAGTCACCCCATTATCAGGATTTAGCAATTTATCAGTTAGCATATCTAATTTTGAATCTATGCTATCTATTTTTTTGTTTATAGAAGTTATATCCTTTTTCATTGCTATTATCTCTTCTTTAGTTGTCATTAGAATGCTGTAGTTTGAATGTTAACATTAAAGTATATTGAAGAACCTGCACTAGCCTCCTTTACCATTGGGAATATAATATCTCCTGCTGCTAATGACGCAGTAGTTATAGTTGTTTCATTTATAGCAATTAACTTATTGTTATTGTTTAATCCTGTAACAGCAATTTCATCTATAACTACTGGTTGAAGGTTAGAAGAATCACCTGCTGTTGGAGTAACTTTACAAACAGCAAGTGTTACAACATTTGTGTCATTAGAAGTTAACCAACCAAAAATAGCACTAACACTACAGGCTTCTGGAATTACACAGCCCTGCCCAACTCTAAAGACATTTGTTACAGTCATAGTTGTTCCTGCTACAGTTGCAGAGCCAAAATCTACAGCCATTTCGTAAGGAGACTTAGTATCTGCAATATCCTCTCCATAATAATAATTTGTAGCACCTGTTAAATAACCCTGCATAGCATAATTAGTAGTACCCATTAAAGATTTTTTCTGCCATTCTAAATTACCATCTGTTAAAGTAGAAACACTACCTATATCTTTAGTTAATACAGTATTGTTTGTAGCAGTTTCAAATCCTTTTGGATTATGTCTATTAATATCTTTTAAATTTTTATGTTCGTTTGCAGCCATTTATTTATTTTTTAACAATCATCACAAGGACAGAAATTTTTCCAACTATCATAATTTCTAGTAGGTCTTGAATATATACTGTCATACATTATTATACCATGATTCTTATAAACATTCTCATTACAAGGTTTATTAGACTCATAAGTAGCATAATGTCCGCTTTGGTCATCATCATTCATGTAGTCTAACATATCTTTTAAGTATATTTCTGCCTTTCTATATGTGTCTTGTTTATAAGCATTTAATTCTGCTGGATCTATAATTGTAGCAAACTCATCTATATTATGTACAATACCAGCACTTGTACTATTACTCTGAACCTCATTAATAACTTCAAATCTAACAAACCAAGAAAGACATCTGGTTAAGAAGTCATCCATAAGTGTTTGATTGTGAGTTGTTAAAGTTCCGTTATTATGTTGTGTTTTTATTT
>MDSW01053992.1_pt1 | contig 10933 bp, 15 predicted proteins | sample 811171 | NCBI WGS metagenome assembly MDSW01 (sample SAMN05326641, study PRJNA326480) | marine metagenome | isolation source: seawater | place: Atlantic Ocean: North West | collected 2012 | reverse complement strand
TTAAGGTCGAGATTGTCGACTTTAAGATTATCAATTTTACTAGATGCATCTGTGATAATACCACTCGATGCAGTTAGTGTCCCTGGGGTATGATCAAGTAAGTCGGTAAAATATTTACCGCCAATTTGATCGATCGAGGCTGCCGCTCCAGTAGAATCTTCAGTTCCAGTACCAATGTATAGTCTATTACCGCCGGTTCCACTAGAATACGAATACGCGAGTTCACCTTGTCTTAGACTGGAAGGTGATCCGCTACTACCCGATCTTTTAATTCTTATTGTTGATGCCATTAGAAGTGGCCTCCATTAACCGTTTGTTTTTCTAATTGTGTGGTAGCTTCAAAATCACCAGTTGTGGTATTAAATATCAATGCGGCTCCATCTGTTTTTGTTGTTGTGTTTACTCCACCTAGATTATCTATGTTGAAAGCACCGGATGAGACATTCTTTAATGGTTTACCAACCGTAACTCTTTTAACTACCGTTCTTACTCCGGCTGCCTTTACACTTTTAATAGTTACGCCGCTAACTCCAACCTTTACCATCTCTACCTCGTTACTGATGGGGTTACTGTAATTCTACCCTCTAAAACTCTTTCAATAATGGTAGCACCTCCGCTGTCTACAAAAGATAGTTCGACATCGTAGACGTATCTACCTGCTTTCAAAGAATCAGTTTGAGTATTTGTTAACGATAAACTTGCCAGCCCAGAAGAAGCATCGGTTACTGCGGTAGTGAAAGCAGTGGCTTCTCCGCTACTATCACTATAATTTTTTTTTAATTTAGCTGCTATTGCATGGTTAACTAAATTTTTAGCCGATCCATCTTGGTTAATTAATTCGAGTTGGATAGTCGCATCCGCCCCTTGATCTATAGTGATTTCTTCGAACTGTGCCATTAAACAAATTCCATACGATTCTTTAATCTATTTATACGATCTTAAACTCTTATCGTAATACTATTTATAAGCTATTTATATATAGTATTATGAAAAAGTTGTACCCAAGGTGCCATCCTTATTGGAAAAATGAAGATGGTGATACTATAAAAAACAATAGTGTTAAAGGACTAGCAGTTTCTGCTGATGATTTTTTACTTCCGTGTTGTTGGCTAGACATGACTGATAGAGATAATGAAATAAATGGCATAACTTACATGAGAAGAGAACATTTAAAAATTGAAAATAATGATACTATAGACGATATAGTAAATTCAGAAGAGTGGAAACATTTTCACAGAGTTCTGTTAGAAGCTCCATACGACGCTCCAGAAAGATGTAAGACAAAATGTTCGAAAGCATTACCTAAAGGAGCTGGCAATGAAATTCGATAAATTTTACAGTGACTATATTACAGCTCAAAGAACTTCTACTAATGTCAACATTGATACTACATTTAGATGTAAACTACAGTGTCCTTTTTGTATGAGACAGCGAGATAATGCTAAGTCAAAAGTAAAAAGTTCTCAAGATCTATCTTATGAAGCTTATGATAAGATATTAAAATTTTTTAAGAGATTAAATTTTTGTGGTCAGCTTAGTGATCCAATATATCATAAAAATTTTTTAAGATTGCTTGAAATAAGAAAACAACAATGCCCTAATCATTTAGTAACAATATCTACTAATGGAAGTGGCAAGTCTATGGATTGGTGGAGTAAAGCTTTTGATTTAACTCAAAGAACAATTACTAATTGGGTATTTGGAGTCGATGGAGCAAGTCAACAAACACATGAAATATACAGAGTTAACGGAAATTTTGAACAGTCTTTTAACGCAATGGTAGAGGCTGGAAGAAGAAACATGATGGTAGAGTGGCAATTCATAGTTTTTAAACATAACGAACATGAGATAGAAAAAGCTAAAAAAATGGCTTTAGATAACAATATATGTTTTAGATTACTTAAGTCGTCTAGATATGGAATCGATTTTGCACCGCACATTCTTCCACCAAGTCCTAAATGGGTAAGTACAGAACAAGATAGTCAAAACATTAGATGGAGACCAGAAAAGTGGTATCATATAGAGCATGACTTTAACCTGACCAGAACTCTTTAATCCAAGACTCGTTAGAATTTTCTATAATGTTTTTTGCATTTGAAAAATGAATCATCTTAATATCGTCATCCCACTCACCATCTATTAACAATGGATTAGGACCTACTCTTTTTATCCAATTTTTTTCGATCTTTTTCATTTCTGGCTCATGATACTTGGCAAACCATTGTTTTGGAAACCAATATCTTTCTGGTCCAATTATTAGATCTACAAAATTTTGTTCTCCATTAACCGGTGGTTCAGCTTCTCCTAACTTAATAAATCTCTCTTGCCAGTATTCAGCATCAGCAAAAAATATTCTATGAAGATACTCTGTATCTCCCATTCTGTACATTTGAAAACCACCGTTTATACTACACCATTCGAGTCGGTTTGACCACCATCTTTCAAAACAACCAAAATGACCAGATTTAATATCAAAACTCAGTATATCATCTAAATTACCAGTAATGATCCAATCGATGTCAAGTATCAAACATCTTTCTCCATTTTTAATTCCAGCAAAATTTTTAGAATGAAATTGTATTTTATGCCATTGCAACTTTAGTAAATTTGGATTAGCCAATTCAATAATTTCTACGTCATCAACTATGTCTTTTGGATCTTCTGTATAACAATACATCTTAAAATCTACCGTAGTATTTTTCTTAATACCTCTATAAAGATTGTTAATATATTGAGAACTATACTTATCACCAACTTTCAAAGTTAATATGTGAATCATTTAGCACCACCATCATACATTCCAAACGCATCATATTTTTCTAAACACCACCAACAACTTTTACAAGGATATGGCTTGTCGTCTATACAAGATACAGTGACCGGAAATAAATCTTCCATAAGTCCATAATCTTTGTAAAGCAACGCTAGTTCTCTCTTAGTGTAAGAACCCATAGGGCCTTTTTTACGTTGTAGGTCTTCGGTTCTTTTCAAATCTTCCATTTTTAGTTTTTTCATTACGTGTTCTTCTGGTTGTTTTGTACTTCCAGAATAATAAACATCGATTATATTTTCTTTTACTAACATGTAAGCAAATGGATTATGATACTTAGCTTTTTCTTCTCCTTTTTCTTTATAATAACCACAGATCTGTAAGTTTTTTATAGGAGCTTCTGGTATCAGTTTTTTTACTACTTTAATTACATCTTTTGCTGAGTCAGGAGAATATACATTAATTCTTTTTTGATCCCATCCATGCATAGGTACTATAATTGACTTACTGAATCTTTTGTCTTTATCGCAATCCAGTATGTGTTTTGATAACACGTATAAAGCCATGGCTGAATCTGCTCCGCCAGATACTAATAATCCTATTTTTCTAGCTTTACCTTCGTAAGATAATTTTTCATTACACCATTCTTTCCACTTTTCTATCATTTTCTTAATCCTATTGCCATAAATCTTTTATAAGTTACAAAATCTTTTTCGCCTTTATAAAAGATTTCATCTTCTCGCATTTTATATTGTGCTATTAATTCATCGACGTCTTTGACACAATTGATATGATCGTTTATTGCTGTTCCATCTTTGTCATGAGTGTAATCATTACTTTGTAATATCATTAAAGTTCCAGAAGTACACTTTAATGGTTTCATATGTTCACAAGATGTATTAATTAAAGTGTCACTGTAACTAAAGTGTTGGCTATCAAGCACAGAAGCCTTCAACTGCTCTAAATCTGGAAAGTAAATATTTTTAACTATTTTTATCACCTGCTCATTTATATCATGCATTCTAATGTCACAATCAGGAAACATGTCAGTGATTAAAGGTATTAATACATTTCCATACCAACAGCCGGCTACGTATATTCTCTTTTTAGGTCTGTCTTTTTTTATTCCACGCTTTATAATTTTGTCAAGTTCTTCTGCTAGCCAGTGCTTACATATAACTTGTCTATCACTAAAAGATTTAACTAAGTCTTCAGCTCTGTGCGGATATCTCTTTATCACGGTTGCTGTTGCGGGATCTATACCAAATTTCATATAAATAACTCCATGCTTAATATAATATGTGTCAAGTGGGGAACAAAATATTCTGCAGACTGGGTTAACCGTCTACTTTATATGTGTTCTATTAATATATCTATACCATTTAATTTTTATTGTTATACAGATGAATCTTCTGGTATAAACAAAAAAGTCAAAATAATTCCAATTACTACAGAAGATTACTATGAAGGATATTGGAACAAGTTATGTATGTTCCAAGAAGATTTTATCGATAGTGGTGATATTAATCTCTTTTTTGATTTAGATATAGTTATACAAAATAATCTAGACAATTTTATTAAAGAACAATTAAGAGACAATCTCTCTATGATAAGAGCTTACTGGAAGAAAGATAAAGTAACTGATGGAAGTTCTCCTAAGTTTAAAGAGAAGTGGGATATGTACGCTAACTCAAGTGTGCTTCTTTGGAAGAATAAATCCTTAGGATACATTTGGAATCACTTTGATTCAAATCCAGATTTTTTCATGACTAAGTATAAAGGAATCGATAGATTTTTATTTCATGAAAATATGCCTTTAAGTTTTTTTCCTAAAAGATTAATATACTCTAGAATTAATGGCGTTGATGAAACAGATTTTCATAAAGGTAAAGCATTTAAAAATCAAGTAAAAAGATACGATTTTGAAGGTATACCATTTGATAATGTTGTACTACACCATCATCCAGAAATGCTAATTTGTATCTTTAACGGTCCTTCAGAAGACTGGATGTACGAAGAGTTTAAGCAATATTACTCTTGAATATCTTCACACATCATCTCCCACATCTCTTCATGCGGAATGATATATCCTAAAGTAAGTCTAGGCTCATATGCTCGAGCACAATGCCAGTAAACTTTATCTGGTTCTTCATTAGAACCATAGTAACCTACTTTTGCTGTCCACCCAGGAGAGTCGTGCATAGTCACGGTTGTTTTTGTTTGTGGATCTCTATATCTAAAGAAACCCTTTCCTTCTTTTGTATAAGTTAACAGAATATTATACCCTGGTGCGTTATGATTATTGTGCCAATGCATAAAACCATTTTTTGGATAGTACATTTTTACTGGGCAATGTGGTGCTGATAATACTGGCTTTAACAATTCGTCTATTCGAGTAACATGAGACTTAACTTCTGCTGAAATCATGTTATTTGCGTTAAGATCTACTCCATAAGATATAGTAGCTCCAAAACCATCATGATCTAAATCATTTAGTTGCAATTGTAAAAAGTCATCTTCAGTATAATACTCATTTGTGTCTTCTTCTCCAAAAATTTTAATGTTATTCTCTAAGTCGAAAGTATTAAACCATTCACCAATTTCATCCAGTGCTTGTTTTAACTCGTCATTGTTTATTTCTATGCTTTTCATCTTGGAACTGGCCTATGTGATATTACGCAAGATTTTCCCATCAGTTCTTTTATATCATATGTATAGATAAAATTCCATCTAGCGTCAGGATCTGGAAAGTATGATCTTTTTATTTTATGTTCAGTATTGTTTTGCAGCCACCAAAAAGAAAACATATCCCATGGTTGCAAATAATTTGGATATAATTCTTTATCGAACTTAGCCCATTCTGAAGGAGTAGTTTGTAATCTATACTGATTCCACCATTCTTTCATAAAATTTAATGTCTTTGGCTTATTATCATATAAAAACAATCCACAGTGATCTATCAATTCTCCACCCGGAAACTTAGCATCAATAGATGCCGCGTACGCTCGCGCGCGGCTCATGCTAATATTGGCTTCAGGGTCGTGTTGTTCAAATATATGTTTAATATCTTCGTTATGAACTTGTGTATCGCAATCTATATAGCACGTTAATTCGTAAGGTGTCTTATCTAAAGCCCACAATTTTGCACGTACGTGTCTAGGAGTGCCTGTACATATTCTATCAAATATTTTTTTATCGTCTTCTTCTATCCAATCTTCATGAGTAAAAAGAGTGATGTGCGCTTCTGGCCAATGATCCTTTAAGCTTATTGCTGAATATCTGGCTGCTGATATGAAGATAGGATTAAGAGATGCTACGTAAAGAAAGCCATTACTTTCCATCGCTCTTTTCCATCTCTTTCATAACTAATACGGCGGTGTAAGCTTGAATTTCTCCAAGAGTTTTAGATTTACGTATCAAAGATTTTAATTTTCTATTCTTTGAATTTTTAATTTCTGGAATTTCAAAAGCTTCAAGTTTTGCTTCATAAAGAACATCTGACTTCATTTGAGCAGCTTGATCTTCTGCAAGCTCTTTTTGTTTTCTTTCTTTTTCTCTTTCTATTGCTAAGAGTTCTTCAGTATTCTTATCAATCTCTTCAATAGTAAATTTTTCCATAATTTCATGCCAGTCTGGATTACCTTCTTCAGTATCTGAAACAGAGACAGTACTAATAGGTCCACCTTCATAGTGAAACTGGCATACAACTTGATCTTTTTGATCATTTGTCCAATATGGTAGTTTAATCGTGCGAGGAAGTTGAGTGTAGTCCATTCATATCTCCTAATAATCTAACAATATTATATATTTAAGCTGTTCTTACCCAGAGTGTTAAAGTAGCTGCATTTTCAGTAGCACTTTGCACCGTTGCTCCAGTATAAGAACCCGTATAAGTTCCAGAGAAATAACCAGTATAATAACCAGTGTAAGTTCCAGCAAAGTTACCTAAGTAAGAACCGGTATATGCTTGGTATCTTGCGTAATAACCAGTGTAACTTCCAGCAAAGTTTTGAGAGTAAGTACCAGTATAACTGCCAGAATAACTTTGGTTCGTCACTTGCCTTCTAGTATCGCTAAAAGCTGATCCAGCGGCAGCCCATGTACCACCACTCCCTGGAGCAGAAGTGGCTAATTGATACTGACCTATTCCAGCTTTAATTTTATTTCTTAACCTTGGAGTGAATTGTTTTATTTCTGTATCTGTCATCTCTTGAATGACATTTGAAGAAGCTAACTTAAGAGGTCTTACTGTTGTAGGAACACTAGTTGCAACTGTTTTTCTCCACAATTTAGTAGTATTACTAGATCCACCTATTATAGTATTGGTAAGAGTTCCTTTTTCTGTCCACGTTCCTCCTGAAGGAGCGCTTGGTTGTAAAACATAAGATCCTAGTCCAGCTCCTACTAAATTGTCTTGCGTACTGTCAATCCAAAGAGGATCTATAGTTGCGTCAGTTTGTTCTGATATAGAAGATCCGTCGTACTCAACTGGTCTATTTGAGATACTTTCAGAAGCGGTTTGACGATCTTGATAAAAATTATAAGTGTTAACAGTGGTTGTAGTTCCAGCTGCCGGATGTGTTCCTACAGCTTCTGTTCTTCTAGTGTCTGTAAAAGTTCCAATAAGAGTAAGTCCTGTGGTGCTTCCAGGGTTAACCGAAACTGTTCCAACTCCAGTATCTGCCGAAGCGAAATCTCCTAGTAGAACATGTTCTATGTAATCCTGTTCTCCAGAAGTCATTTCTTGTAAATTATTATCTGCTGTGATTTTAAGTGGTCCTGCCATTTTTAACTACCCGGTGAAAACATCGTCTTTACTGTCGTACCATTTACATCTTTAATAGTTAGCGATGTTGCGTTATTAAAGTCTGCACTGGTAATAGTGTTAGGTGCTATAGAGAATCTACCAGTTGATGAATCAAATGCAATTCCATTAGCACTATCTTTTTGAAAGTGCGCTCTAACTTCAGATGAAGATGGTCCCCTATATGTTATAACTCCAGTTGCTGAGTCATATGATAGAGCTCCATCACCACCAGAGTCTATAGCAGATATACTCGATCTCGTAAGAATTATTACAGCTGCCGAGTCGGTTCCAGCATTGTTGATTGAAAAGTTAATAGCCGCGACTAAGTTAGAATCGGCGTTACCTGCTACAATCTGCGCGTCGAACTGCGTTCTGTCACCTATGTCAGTGGATATGGTATTTGTCTTAGTAACCCAGGTTGATACTGGATCGGTAAGATTAACTGTTGTTCTTGCTGCCATCTAATTTCTCTATAATTGTATTTAGCATAAGCTTTATATCACTTACTTCATTCTTTAAGTTATTTATATCTTCTTTTTCTTTTTCTTTCGCAGCTTTTCTAGCTTTAGCCGCTCTAATTTCTTCTACATTAGTATTCAAAATAGCACCTGTAAGAGTATCACGAACATAACCAGGGTGGTTCTCAACTTTAATTTTTGCCATAATTATACGCTCAATGCTATAATTCTTAAATCTTTAATCCTTGGCACTTTGGCCGCGTTAGTACTTCTCATGACGATCTTGATCTGAAACTTACTAAACCCAGGTAACGCACCGTTTTGTCCTCCAGCCAAGAATCTATGTTCTCTATATCTTCCTGGGTTATCGTCTGTAGGTATATTAGCTTCTGGCGCGAGTAAAGTAAAGTCATTGTCAGTTATGATTTCATCAGAAGTTGCTGTTCTAAAGAAAAGCTGAAAGTCTGTTCCATTTGGTTTATTGGCACTGGCTATTATTTTTAGTCCAACTGCTTCTTCTGCTAGTGTAACGATTTTAGTTAAGTGTTTTGCCGCCGAAGTACCACCGGTGGCCGAAGTTTCATTGACAAAAGAAATTGGCACGTTAAATCCACTAGTTGCTGATGAATCTTGCTTATCGATAATATTATCAATCAATGACATTGACATTCTTTGCATGTCGATCATAGGAGCAACGTTAGAATCTTCAGTGGCTATGTTAATTTTTACGTCCATAGACTTATTACCTGCGCCTAGCTCTTCGGCTTCAGCACTATCATGACCCACGACATAAACTTTATCTGCCTGATTATTTTGATTAAGTTTAATAGGTTCAAAATCAGATAATTTTTGAAAAGCAGTTTCCGATCCAGCAAAAGATCTACCGGTAGATGTTTTAACACCAGCTGCAACATGAGTTCCTCTAGGTTGCAATACCGCAGCGTGTGGATATAAAATGCTGAAAGGTATGTTCTTTGTAATTAAAATATCTGAACCACCTCCGATAGCATCTGAGTCTGCAGCAGAATCTGCATTAAACGTGTAACCACTAAAATCAACTTTAGTAATTGGTCTTCTGGCGCCTTCAATACTTGATTTTGATATGCCACCAACACCAGCTGAATCTACGCCAGTAATAGTTACTTTATTTCCAACTACAAGGCCATGACCAATATGTCTTATTCTCACTTCTTGACTACCTGAAGTCACAGTGACTGGATTTTTTACTAGTTTTTTCTTAGGTACCGAAGCATTATGAAGTACGATATTACCAGTAGTTCTGGTAAATTTAGCTTGATATAGTTTAAAAGAAAGATCTTGGTTTTGTGAAGGAGTAAATGTAACTCCATTTTGAGAGTAGAACAGACTTCCTAATGTTGGTTGTTTGTTTACTCTTCTTTCAGTAGAACCAAAAGTAAATTCATTAATCTCAGCTATATAAATTTGATAATCTTTAGAATCAGCAATTACAACTAAAGCATAATCTTGTGTGCCTTTTAAAAATATTGGCTCTTGAAAAGTAAAAGTAGTAGGTGTAAGTTCTGGACCAACCGTATCGACGTTAACTGAGCCAGATGGTAAAACTACAGTAGACCCAGGAATAATATCACTTCCGGAAGGAAAGCCATTAACCATTGGTCTTATTTGAATTTGTACAGGAAGAGCCGCATCTTTTTGAGCGAAGAATAAATCTACTTTCGTACAGTAGACTCCAAGTGGTTCATCTACGTAAAACGATTGCGCAATTGGTTGCTTATTGACTTGATAGCCTAGAGAGGTTACTGCCATTTTCTTATATCCTTTAATTCAAATTTTTTCTTCATCACCTGATATGTTCCTATTAACATCGACATTGGAGTGATAACAATGTCTGCGTAAAGCGCTCCTATAGAGTACTTACCATTGATCTTATTGTCATAAAAATCTCTAACTCTATCAGATTGCCATTGTGACTTTGCTACTAAGTTATCGGCTATTATCTTACCCCAAATATCATAACCTTCTTGCCAGATGACAGACTGTTTTCTATGCCAAGCTCTTAACTTTTTGACTTCAGTAAATGACATATCTCCTCGCTTTTCAGCGGCTGTACAACAATGTGTACCATCATCAGACGAACTGCTGTTATCAGTTTCTACAGCCGCCCCAGCACCTCCAAAAGCATCCAATGGATCTGTACCTAGACCCGCAAATTCATTAGCCCAGTTTCCATAAGTATTAGCATTAGGATCGCTTGACCATGTATTAGTAGTACCAACCACTAAGTTAGCATCGCTTATTACAGTGCCTTTGCCATGGTTATTGTCTCCGCCGTCATCAACTTGATACCTAGCGTTATCTCTTACTCTTACGCCTTGAACGTTAAGTACTCGAGTAGATTGATAAGTTGCTTCTTTAGTATCTAAAAATCCTTTTGCAGAGTATGGAGCTTTTGCTATCGCTGCAGCATCTCCTTCGTTGTTGGCGCTGATATCCATTATCTTAAATTCTACTTGTCCTACTCTGAACTTGATATTATCGTTATTAGGCACGATAAATGAACCTGTCACTTCGCCATCACCATTAGTGGTAAGAGTTGAAGATCCATCAGGATGAGTAGTTGCTCCTTTTAAAGTATTACCAAAATCTTCTGTAGCATCTGAGTAAAACTGAAAGGCTTCTGATCTTGTAAAATCAGATATAAGTGTACCATCAAAGAAAGGGAACACTCGAGTATTTGGTCTCATCCCTTGAACTTTAAAGAAGACTTTTCTTGATCTCATAAACGGTAACAGTGCTGTTTGAGTAACTCTATCTTCTACAAGTTCAAGTACTGTTTCTTCACTGACAACTCTGTTTACCGTACCTGCTATGGCTCCTGTTGAAGAACCAACTTTAAGATTTTCTGTAGCTATACCA
>MDSW01194248.1_pt1 | contig 10934 bp, 12 predicted proteins | sample 811171 | NCBI WGS metagenome assembly MDSW01 (sample SAMN05326641, study PRJNA326480) | marine metagenome | isolation source: seawater | place: Atlantic Ocean: North West | collected 2012 | reverse complement strand
TTTTGAAATTTCGTCATTAATAATAATTATTTCAAATTTACGATAAGACTGATTTAAAATTGATTTAATTGTATCTTTTATAAATAATTCTTTTTTATAATAAGGTATAATTATACTTACTAGATCCATATTTTTTACAAATAATAAGTTATCGAAAATATTAAAAAAATTAAAAAATAACTTTTAATAAAATATATCTTATTATCATTAGATAAAATTATTTTTTTTAAAATTGATGAGTCTAAAAGAGTTAAAAATAATATTAAAAATAGTGGATCAAAATATTTTTGATAAATTGTATTTAATGGAAAACATAAAATTAAAATTATAATTATAAGATAATTTTGAAATCTTGAATTCTTCAGTAAGTATTCGAGAAACAAAACTGAAAAAAATGAAATAAAATAGATTCCAGTCAAAACATTAATATTTAATATTTGAAATAATTTTACAAATACTCCACCGCCATAAGAGCTATCCAAATTTGATCCAAAATAAAATAAATTAATTGAATATAAAATTATGAAAAATAAAGCAATACTGCATACGATTATTTTTTTTTGATTGTAGTAAAGAATTACATCTTTTAGAAAAAAAATAAAAAATGGAGTAATATAAAAAAATATTATTGTTAATATAATTAATAAATTATTATAATAATTTGTTGATACTTTATTAGACAATAACTGATAAAAGTCGTAATTTTCAAAAATATAAAATGAATAAACAATCGCAGGTAAGGAGCAAATAAAGCAAAAAACAATTAATTTTAATATAAATTTTTTATCTTTATTTTTTAAAAAATTAAAAAAATAATAAATTACAAATAAACAATAATAATATCTTATATAACAACATAGTATTAGAAAAAATAAACATAAAAAATAATTATAATTATTTTTTTCATTAAATATTTTTTGGTAATATAAAATGGAAATTGAAAAAAATAAAATACTTAAATTATCTCCTAACAACCAAATAGCCGATGATCTGAAATAAGGCGATAAAAAAATAATTAAAGATAAATAGAAAATTGTTTTATTATCTATTTTATGTTTTAATTTTAAAATCTCGTATATTACATAAGGTATTAAACAACTTAGCAAAATGTTAAGTAATTTAATTAATAATAAACTATCAGTAATTTTGAGGAGATATCCATTTAAAATATAAAAAACTGGTGAGTGAATCAAAGTACCTGTATTGGACAGAAATAAATCTAAACCTTCTGTAAAATTTTTACTAAAAGCAATAATAGATGAGATCAAGTAATTATAATCAGCCTGTGCACCTCCACTAGAATTTTCTTTTAAAATAAATCCTAAAAATAATGATGCAGCAAATAAAAAATAAGTTATAATTTTTTTAGATTTATCCATTCCAAACAAATATATATCTTATTCAAATAATAAATCTTTTTTTAATTTTTAAATGATATAAATTATTCAAATGATTAAAATACTTGTACTTTTAGGTAATTTGCTTCCCCCTCCTATAAACAAATATTTTTATAAGTTCGCTGGAGTAAACTTCAAAAACATTAATAAATGTTGGATTGGTGCTTTTAATCACATGGATAATTATGATCCTTCATTAATATATATAGGCGAAAATGTTAATGTTTCTTATAAGGTTACTTGGGTCAATCATTTTGATCCAACTAAATCAATCCAAAATCATATTATTAAAAACTACAAAAAAAAAATTATTATAGAAGATAACGTTTTTGTTGGTGCAAGTTCAACTTTATGTCCTGGGATAATACTTAAAGAAAATTCATTTGTTAGCACCGGGAGTGTTGTGAAAAATGATGTAGAGGCATTCGAAATAGTTGAAGGTAATCCAGCAAAAAAAATTGATAAACTTGTTAAAAAAAATTAAGTTTTATTCTTTTTAATTAAACTTTCTAAAATTGCATAAAGGTAATTTGAACATTTAATAAAGAAATCAAACTTATTTTGTGTAGTCTTAGACTTTCCTGATAATCTATCTTGCTCAATGTAAGGCAGTTCTATAATTTTACTATTATTATTAAAACAATGAACAATTAATCTAATAAAATAATCTCCATAATAACCTCTCAATTGATAATCTTTTAAAAGTTTTTTTTTAATACAAATATATCCGCTGCTATAATCAGTGAAATTTTTATACAGAAAAAATTTACAGATTTTATTCAAATAGATACTTAAATTATCAATTAATTTTGGTTTTATCTTTTTATTTTGAAAATATCTCTCACTATTATCTAAAAATCGAGAAAATACCACTACATCATAATTTTCAATATTTTCATCTGTGAAATTTTTTAAATACATTGGTGGATGAGAATAATCTGCATCCATCCAAATTATATTTTCATATTTTGAAAAGGATATACCTTCATTAAGAGAGACTACTAAATTTTTTTTTTTATTTTTTCTTATAATTGTAAATATTTTTTCATTATCTTTTTTCAAATCCTCAATTACATCTACAGTCCCATCTGTTGAGTCATCATCCACAACAATGATTTCAAATAACAAGTTTTTTGACTCAAAAATTTCATATATTTCTAATATTAATTTTTCGATATGACCGACTTCATTGAAGGTTGGGAGAATAATTGAGTAAGATTTTTCTGTATTCTTCATAAATAAAATATTATAAGTCATTTTCTAATTTATATTATTAAAAAATAAATATTTAAAAAAAATGATTAATATAATTCGGTATAAAAAGTATGTATTTGGTTATATAATTAGGCACTCAAAAAAAAGGGGGGTTAATTTTTTAACGCCACCAAATCTAACTCATCAAATTGGCAGCCTTAATCATAAAAAAAACCATATAATTTTACCTCATTTAAAAATTAAAAAAAAAGGAAAGGTTAATCATACTTCTGAAGTTCTTATTATTCAAAGAGGTAAGGTAAGACTAGATATTTATTCAAATAAAAAAAAATATTTATTTAGTAAAATTTTAAAAAAAAATGACATTTTAATTATAATTAAAGGTGGACGTGGTTTTAAAGTTTTAGAACCTTGTAGTATAATAGAAGTTAAACAAGGTCCTTACAGTAAGAAACAGGATAAAATTAGATTTAATCCAGTAGATCCAAAAAAAATTATAATTAAAAAATAGCATGATTCCTGTAAATAAACCTATAATTTTAAAAGAGGACTCTAAAAAAATTTTCGATGCTGCTAAAAGCGGTTGGATATCTTCAGCTGGACCCCAAATAAAAGAGTTTGAAAAAAAATTTAAAAATTTTATTGGTAAAAAATTCGCCTCAACTGTTTCAAGTGGAACTGCAGCTTTAGAAGTTTCATTAAAAAGTTTAGATTTAAAAAAAGAAGATGAAGTAATTATCCCAAATTTTACAATAATTTCTAATCTGTTAGCTGTTATTAAAGCTGGTGCAAAACCTGTAGCAATAGATTGTGATTTAAAAACTTGGAATATGAGTATTAATAAAATTGAAAAGGCTATTACTAATAAAACTAAAGCTATAATTGGTACTCATATTTACGGGTATCCCTTACAGATAGATTTAATAAAAAAAATTTGTTTAAAGAAAAAAATTATTTTAATTGAAGATGCTGCAGAAATGGTTGGGCATGAATATAAAAAAAGGAAATGCGGTTATTATGGAGATATAAGTATTTTTAGTTTTTATGCTAATAAACACATTACTACTGGTGAAGGCGGCATGGTTCTGACAAATAACAAAAAAATTTACAAAAAAATAGAGAGTTTTAAAAATTTATGTTTTGGTAAAAATAATAGATATAATCATGATGACATTGGTTGGAATTATAGATTTACCAATTTACAAGCAGCTCTTGGATTATCGCAATTAAAAAGAATAAAATCTATAATAAAAAGAAAAAAATCTATAGGAAAATTGTACTTTAAATATCTTAAAGATAATAAGAATATTTATATTCAAAGTCCAAAATATAAAGGAATTGAAAATATTTATTGGGTGGTTGGTATTTTAATACTGAATAAAAATTTTACAGCCGATAAAATTAAAAAAAAAATTATTCGAATTTGGAATAGATACAAGATCTTTTTTTTGGCCAATGAATAAACAAAAAATTATTAAAAGATATAATATAAAATTAAATGGAAATTTTAAAAATTCAGAAATGATCTCTAAATACGGTTTCTATTTGCCATCGGGATTAGGCACGACTACAAAAGAAATAAAGTTTATATGTGATAAATTAAACTCTGTTTTTAGTAAATAAAAAACTATTTCAAATAAATTTATTAATTAGGGCTGTCAAAAAATAATCTAAATTAAAAATAGATTTAAGTCTTTTTTTTTCTTTAATATATTTTAGATATTCAAAAGCTTGAAGCCTTCTTATCCACCAAATTTTTGAAAAAAAAGTTATATTTGATGTTATTCCATCAGGATCAAAATTATAAACTGTTAATTTTTTTTTGGTAAAATTATATTCATTATCGAAAAATGTTGAAAATAATAAAAATCTTGTATCTATCTCTAAAAATTCGAAATTTTTAGGTTTACAATATTTTATAAAATCTAAGAAAAAATCTCTTCTAGCAGAAATACAGCTGGTAGGGAAAATCGTAGGCCAAGTGATAAATATTTTTCTTTTTTTAAGTTTGAATTTTTTATTAATAATTTCTGGGAAATTGAAGAAGCATCTAATATTTGGATTGTTAACAAAAAATTTATTAACTTCTTTCAATTTGTTTTTTTTAAAGAAATCATCTGCATCCATCAAACATAAAATATTTCCTTTTGACACTTTTAGACATCTTATTATTCCGTTTAATTGATTTAATGCTGGGGTACTTAATTTTTTTTTATTATTATTAATTACTTTTATATTTTTGTATTTTTTAATAATTTCTAAAGAATTATCTGTAGATTTGTCATTAAAAATAATTATCTCAAAATTTTTAAAAGATTGATTAGTAATACTCCTTAATGATTTTTCTAAAAAAAAGGATTTATTATAATTCGTAATTAAAACAGAGATAAAATTTTCTTTTTTCAAACTAATTTTCAAAAATTATCTTTTCAAGAGAAACATTTATTTTCTTTTGATATATTTTTTTTAATAACTGATTATCTCCTACCAAACAAGTAGATTTTTTATTTTGTTTAATAAAAATTTTTTTTTTATATCTTGTGGCAATTATATTTGCAATTCTTGATAATTTAATTTTTTTTCCCGAACATATATTTACAACTCCTGCAAATTTTTTTCTAATAAAGAAAGTTATAATTTTTGATATGTCTTTGATGGATATAAAATCCCTATAATGATTCAAGTTTTCTAAATTTAAAAAATTATACATTTTTATTTTATATTTTAGATCTGGCACTAAATAATTTCTTCTTTGATTGTTATTAGCAGTGCTGAAAATTCTACCAACACAAACTTTAATATTTTTTCTTTTAAGTTTAATTAATTTTTTTTCAGCTAAAAATTTTGTTAAACCATAATAACTTATAGGTTTAATCTTAAAATTTTCCTTAATCTTTGATTTTGAAGATGAATAAACGTGAGAGGTTGACGCAAAGAAAAACCATTTAATTTGATTTTCAGTTTGTAATATTGCCTTCACTATATTTTCAGTGCCTATTGTATTTACTTTATAAGCTTTATCTTTATTTTTATTTACCTCTTTTATAGGTACAATTGCAGCCAGGTGAACCAAATGATCAAATTTATTTTTATTGATCCATTTTTTTAAATCATTCAATTTTCTTACATCACCTCTGAAATAAGAAAAATTAATACTTTTGTTTTTAACAAGACATTTTCCAATATTGCCATTGAATCCAGTTAATCCACATTTAATTTTTTTAGTCATATAAATTTTCTATCAGAATTTTGTTTAATCTTTTTACATGATTAAAAGTTGTAAAATCTTTAATCTTTTTTTTATTATAGATTTTTTGTCTTTTATTTATTTCAAAATTTTCATTAAAAAATTCATTTATTTTATTATTCAAATCATTTACATCATCATTTTTAAAAAGATATCCTCCCGACTTATTTTTTGATATTATTTCAGCGGGTCCACTCTTGCAATCACTCGCTATTATATTGAGATTACATAATGCAGCTTCAATTAAAACAAAGCCAGGGTCTTCCCATAATGAGGTCAAAATAAAAAGTTTGCTATTTTTCATATACTTATAAATATTTTCTTCATGGCCCATCAAATAAATTTTTTCACTAAGTTTTTTTGATTTAATTTTTTTTTCTAATTTGGCTTTTAATTCTCCATTACCAAAAATGAATGCTTTATATGTTTTTTTTAATATTTCATTTTTTTCAAATACATCAATAATCAAATCAAAGTTTTTTTGTTTTGTTAATCTGCCTACTAAAATTATATTATTTTTTTGGAATAACTTATTAAAATTTTTTTCATTTTTATATTGTCTAAAATTTTCTAAGTTCAATACAGGATCTCTTAAAACAAATACTTTATCTTTTGAATAAATATTATTTCTTATCAAAAAGTCTCTTGTTTCATCTGTTGGACAAAATACTTTGTGAACATTATTTGAAGTTAATTGCCAAATTTTTTTTCTTAAAATATTTAATTTAGGTTTTCCAGAAATTCTGATGATAAGTTTAGATTGAAAATTAAATAGTTTAAAAAGTATCATTGGTAAACTAACTAATAAGTGAGCTATAAAATAATCAGGCTTATGTATTTTCAAAATATTTTTAACTTGAAAAAAACAAGTAAAAAAAATTAGTATAAAAGAAATTCTACTTTTTAAATATCCATTTTTTGGTAATATTTTTGAATAATCTAGATTTGTATTTAAAAATAAATTTTTATCTTTAGTCTCTTTTTTAAAATTCCATTCACCTATACTATTAATGATTTTAACCTCATAATCGTTAAAATATTTTTTTAATCCGTTAGCTGAATTATAAATTGCTTTAGCAGTTGCTATCTTATTATCAATAAAGGGACCCCAATAAAAAAATTTTTTCATCAAAATAATTATATCTTTAAAATTTAATTAACTTAATATTACAATTTACTTATCGATCTTCTTTATTTTTAATAAGAAAAGCATAATTAACCCAAAATATTGTTGCATTAAAGGTCGAAAAAAAACTACCTCCTGGCAATATTGGTATTAATGATGCTAATAAAAATAATTTTGAGCTTGATTGTAAATGACTTAAACCATTATCTCTCCTATCAAATAAAACTATCAAAAAATTAGAAATAATTAACAAATACCCAAAAATACCCAAGTCAGAGAGAAACTCGAAGTGAATTTGATGAGGATGAGTTGAGCCAGAATTTACTAAAGATGCATCTACTTTATATTTCTCTTTAAAGCTTTCATATCTAAATGTTCTAAATCCACTGCCAAAAAATATATTTTCTTTAAATATCAAATATGAAGTGTAGTAATGAGAAAAATGTCTATTATGTTTAAGTAACTCTACCTTGTTTTTAGGAATAAAAAAAGTTTGCTCGTATTTATTCAAAAAAATATGCTGAACATATTTTCCCTTAAATACTGGGGAGTTATTAATTATTAAAAATGTACCTAAAAACATCAATAATATAAATGATGCTTTATAAATTGATGACAAATTTGAGAAAAAAATAATAAACAAGACATACATTATAAAAATTTTTATAAAGTTAGATCTCTCTCCAATCAAAAATGCAACTATCAAAAAAATAATTGAACATATTATGAATATTTTTTGATGGTTAGATCTTATAAATCCTAAAGTGATAAGTATGAATCCAAAATAAAAACCACCAATAATCAATTCATCATTAGTAAAGCTAGCTATTCTTCCAAAATAAGGCGCTGAAAAACCTAAAATATTTTTACCAAATGTATATTCAAAAATAATGTCAAAAGACACAATTAAAAAAACAATCATCCAAATTTTTAATATTTTTTTTCTAAATTGTTTAAAATAAAAATTTAATGCATATGCTAATAAAATAAATCTTATAAAACTAAAAGCTTTAATAACACTTGAGGAATTTTCAGATACAAAAATTGCATTTAAAATAAAGTAAAAGTAAATAATCAAAAGAAAAATAAAATTTTTATCAAATAAAAATTTAGTTTTTCTTTTTAATATCAGATCAATTATAAAAAAAATTGAAATTAAAGTAATATTTAAATTATTTAAAAGTGGTCCTACTATCAGCAGGATTGGTAAGAGGCTAATTAGATAAAAATTAATTTTTGTAAAGATTGTTTCTTGCATTTTAGAAAAATTTGTTTCTCAATTTATTTAAAATTTTCACAAAAAATAAGAAAAATAAAAGAAAAAAATTTTGACCGTTATTTAATCTTATTTGCATTTCTTGATAATAAAGTTTTAAAATTGGTATTCTAGTTGACAATCCATTCATATCAAATTTACCCAAAACTTCACTTTTTTTTGTATTCGTTCCACTCATTTTTTTATGAACTATCATTCTATAAAATAAATCATAGTCAGAACAAATATTATAATCTGTGTTGTAGTATCCTAATTCTTTTTGTTTATTTGATTTTATAAAAAAACCTATCGAATGTGAGGGATATATATTAAATCTATAAAAAATTTTTTTTGGCTCAAATTTATAAAAAATTCTATTTTTTTTTACAGCTCCAAACAAGAAATCAATTTTAAATTTATTAAAATACGAATTTACTATTGATAAACTTTTTTTATACATAATGTCATTTGAATTTAATATTCCTATAATATCTCCATTTGAATGCTTAATACCAGTATTCATTGCATCCCATAAATTTTTATCCTTTTTAGATATCAATTTAATGTTTTTATATTTTTTTATTACAGATAAAGTTCCATCTGTTGATTTTCCATCAATTATAATATGCTCAAAATTTTTATAACTCTGACTAAGTAAACTTTTAATCGTTTTTTCAATATTATTAACATCATTTTTTACAACTGTGATTATGCTGATTTTGAAATTCTTCATTAAATAAATTTTATCTAAAAAAATTTTTTATAATCTTTTAAAACTTTAGCAATACCTAATTAACTTATAAAATTCTTATGTTGCTTTTGTGTCAAAAGGAAAACATTTTGTTTTAGACCCTAAAATGTTGTTTATTTAATAGAAAACTAGTTTAATAAGATTAAATTAAATATAATAAGTTTAATAAAAAATGAAAATAAGTAAAAATATTTATTTATCTTTAGCTGCAGATATTATTCATAGTGGTCATATTAACATCATTAAAAAAGCAAAAAAATATGGAAATGTTATTGTCGGATTGTTAACCGATAGAGCTATAAGTGAGTATAAGCAATTTCCAGTTATTAACTTTGAACAAAGATTTAATATTATCAATAATATAAAATATGTTTCTAAAATAGTTAAACAGGATGAATGGGACGATACCGTTAATTTAAAAAAATTAAAACCAGATTTTGTAATCCATGGTGATGATTGGAAAAATGGACCTCAAAAAAATTTAAGAAATAAAGTTATTAAAACAATTAAAAGATGGAATGGGAAGCTTATAGAAGTGCCTTACACTAAAAAAATTTCATCCTCGTCTATTCATGAAAAAATTAAAAACATTTATTTTAATTCAAGCTCAAGAGTTTCAATCCTGAAAAGATTAATAGAGTCAAAAAAAATTGTAAGAGTTTTAGAATCGCATAGTGCTTTAACTGGTCTAATTATTGAAAATTTAAAAATCGAAAAAGGTGATAAGATAGAGACGTTTGATGCAATGTGGTCATCAAGTTTAACTGACTCTACACTTAGAGGTAAACCTGACAATCAATCAGTAGATTACTCAACAAGAATATCTGGGTTGAATGAAATAATGGACGTAACAACCAAACCAGTAATTTTTGATGGAGATAATGGTGGAAGAATAGAGCATATTAAATTTTTAGTTAGATCGCTTGAAAGAGCAGGTGTTTCTGCTTTGGTGTTAGAGGATAAAACTGGTCTTAAGAAAAATTCTTTGTATAAAAATCAATTAGGTGTGAAGCAAGAAACTATCAAAAAATTTTGTAAGAAACTAAGTATTGCTTCTGGCTCAAAAATTTCTGATAATTTTTATATTGTTGCGAGAATTGAAAGCTTCATTCTTGGAAAAAATCTTAAAGATGCAATCAATCGTGCAGAATCATACGTAAAATCAGGAGCGGATGCGATTCTTATTCATTCAAAAGAAAAAAACCCTAAAGAAATATTTAATTTTTCAAAAAAATTTCTAAAAAGTAAATATTATAGACCAATAATTGCTGTACCAAGCACATATTCAAAAACTTTTGAAAAAGACTTAATAAAAAATGGAATAAAAATAGTTATTTATGCAAATCATCTTTTGAGAAGCTCATACCCATCAATGGTAAATACTGCAAAATCTATTCTTAAAGATCAGCGCACTTTTAAAATTGAAAAAAATTTAACACCAATAACTCAAATTTTAGATTTAATTAAATGATTAATTCTAAAAAATTAATTGAATATTTAAGAAAAAAAAAAATAAATTTTTATACTGGTGTTCCCGATAGTGTTACAAAAGAATTTTTAAATGAACTTAAAATAGATAATAATTCTAAAAATATAATTACAACAAATGAAGGATCTGCTGTGGCTTTTGCTGCGGGATATTATCTAGCAAAAAAAAAGATGGCTTGTGTTTATTTACAAAATTCAGGGTTAGGTAATGCAATAAATCCTTTAACATCTATTTGTCATAAAAGAGTTTATTCTATACCTCTTTTAATTCTTATAGGATGGCGAGGATCACCTTTTTCAACAAAAGATGAGCCCCAGCATGAAGTAATGGGGAAAATAACCAGAGAAATGTTAAATTTATTAAATATTAAAAATTGTATAATTAGAAGTGATAAAGATTTTGTTAAACTAGGAAAATTAATCAGTTTTTCAAAAAAAAATAAAACGCCAATTGC
>MDSW01166231.1_pt1 | contig 10934 bp, 9 predicted proteins | sample 811171 | NCBI WGS metagenome assembly MDSW01 (sample SAMN05326641, study PRJNA326480) | marine metagenome | isolation source: seawater | place: Atlantic Ocean: North West | collected 2012 | reverse complement strand
GAGGTGATCGGTGGCCGCCAGCAACAGCGAACCATAGACCCGATTCAGGTCGATATCCTCGTGCGCGGAACGATAGGCTGGCTGCCAGGCGGGGCGGGGGACTTCATTACCACTCCAGCCGGGGAAGGGGGGCATGGCGATAAAGCTGTCCGCCGGCGCCGGGTGGGCAAAGGAAACGGAGTCGCTGTTGGCGGCGCTCACCCCCAACTGCAACTGATGCTCCCGGCCCCAGATGCGAAAGCGGCCGTTCAGATTGGCGTCCAGGATTAAATCCTCCCGCTCCACATCGTATTTGCCGGGATTGCTTTCCAACCCCAGGCCGGTGGCCTGATCAAACCCGGTATTGGTATAGACGTAAAACAGCTCGGAGTATTCTTCGTAATCGGTGTGCATGACGGTACTGGTCAGGCGCCAGTGGTTGTTGATCTGCCAGCCCAGTTCCACAAAGGCCTCATCGGTCTGAGTGTCCCAGTAGGTCCAGTCCATAGCGATACTGGTGGACACATCAAAATGCGCCTGCTCCCCATTACTGTACAGCACCGGCACCGCACCCCAGGTGACGCCATCACTGTTGTTATCCTGGTGGGTATAGCCCACCGCCAACGTGAGGCTGTCGGTCAACTGGCCATCCACCACCAGATAGCCGATTTGGCGATCGTTTCTGTAATGATCCAGCCAGCTGTCCTTCTCCTGATAGGCCACCACCGCCCGCGCCGCCCAGTTGCCGGAGTCCGTCAACGGCGTTGAAACGTCCGCCTCCAGGCGACGAAAGTCCCAGCGCCCGCCGCTCAACTCGATAGAGCCCTGCCGCTGGTTGGTGGGCCGTTTGCGCACATAGTTAATGGTGCCGGAGGGGTTACCCAGACCGGTGATCAAACCGTTGGAACCGCGAATGATCTCCACCTTCTCGTAAATGGCGGTATCCAGAGCCCCCACAATCAGATTGCCAAAGGGGATGCCGATACTGTCCACGTGCATACTGGTGATATCGAAACCCCGGGCGTTGTAATAGGTGCGGTCGGTTTCCGTGGCGTCCACATTGACGCCGGTGGTCAGCTGCAACAGCGAGTTAATGTCGGTGAGCCCAAAATCGTGGATGGTGTCGGAGTCGACGATGGTCAGCGACTGCGGCGTTTCCCACAGGCTCAGATCCAGCCCGGTGGCGCCCCGGCTTTTGCGATCCTCCCTTATGGCGGTGATGGTGACTTCCTCCATCACCACGGCGGTGGGCGCCTGCCCCTGAACCGCCGGGGCGGCGAACAAAAATGATGCGACCAGAGAGGTGTTGGACAGGGCCAGCGACAGCGGCTTTTTCATAAATCCCCCAATACAGCGATGCAAAATTGATCGCCATTGTATTGGGGGCGCTTTCACATGTAAATATTAATACGAATAATTACTGTTTATATTATTTGACTTTCATGATGAGGTGTCGATTATTTCCTCATCAGGATTGAGAGTCATAATGACCACCCAAACCTCCCAATTGATTGACAGATTAGAGCAAAAGCTCTAATACTGGGCCAATCCCAGGGCTCCGCCGAGGTACCGCCACCGGCGCCCCCACATCCACACCGATAATAATGCTCAAGAGGTTTGCCCCATGACTGCCACCGCCGCGCCAATGATCGACCAGACTCCGCTGATTGAGGCCATGGAACGCTGTTTTCACGAGCAGAAGTCCGCCTTTCAGCAACATCCCATGCCCAGCGCCGAGGAGCGCATTGGCCTGCTCAAGCGGCTTAAATCCCCCCTCTACTACCATCAGGATGCCCTGGTGGAGGCGGTGAACCGGGATTTTGGGGTGCGCTGCCCAACGGAAACCCGGTTTCTGGAGCTGGCCAGCCTGGTGGATTCCATTAAGTACAACACCCGTAATATCCGCCGCTGGATGCGGCCCCAGCGCCGGCATACCTCCATGAATGTGCGCCCGGCCCGGGCCCATGTGATTCATCAACCCCTGGGGGTGGTGGGCATTATCGTACCCTGGAATTATCCGTATTTTCTGGCCCTGGGGCCCATGATCGCCGCTCTGGCCGCCGGCAACCGGGTGATGATCAAAATGTCGGAGTACACACCCCACGCGGCGGAGGCCCTGAAGACCATGCTGGCGGAGATCTACACCGAGGATCAGGTGGCGGTGGTCACCGGTGAGGCGGAGGTGAGCATCGCCTTTTCCCGGCTGGCCTTCGACCACCTGCTGTTTACCGGCTCCACCGCCGTGGGCCGGCATGTGATGGCGGCGGCGGCGGAGAATCTGACCCCGGTGACCCTGGAGCTGGGGGGCAAGTCCCCGGCCCTGATTCATGAATCCTATCCTTTGCAGGAGGCGGCAGAGCGTATGTCCTGGGGCAAATGCCTGAACGCCGGTCAGACCTGCGTGGCGCCGGACTATGTGTTGGTGCCCCGCCATCAGGTGGACGCCTTCACCCAGGCCTTCAGCCGGGTGGTCTCCAACTGGTATCCCAGCAAGCGCGACAACGACGACTACACCGCGGTGATCAATGAACGCCAGATGCAACGGCTGCAACGCTACCTGGACGACGCCGAGGCCAAGGGGGCGAGGATTGTACCCATCAATCCGGCGCGGGAGGATTTCGCCGGCTCCGGCAAGCTGCCCATTACCCTGGTGCTGGATACCACGCCGGACATGTTGATCGAGCAGGAGGAGATTTTTGGTCCTCTCTTGATCGTCAAACCCTATGACACCCTGGAACAGGCCATCGCCCATATCAATCAGCAACCCCGCCCCCTGGCGCTGTACTATTTTGACTACAACCGGGAACGGTCGGACTTTGTGCTCAATCACACCCATTCCGGGGGCGCCTGCATCAACGATACCCTGTCCCATGTGGCGGTGGACGACATGCCCTTTGGCGGTGTGGGGCCCTCGGGCATGGGGCACTATCACGGCAAAGAGGGCTTCCTCACCTTCACCAAGGCCAAGGGGGTGCTGAGCAAGGGCAAGGTGAACGGCACCAAACTGCTGTTTCCGCCCTGGAACCGCCGCATTCACAAAATTGCACTAAAAATTGCATTGAAACCGGATTAATGAATCTGATTTAATCGTCGCATTATTAATCAAATTAACAATAACAACAGGACCCTTCCATGCGACCTGATCAACCACCGGAACTCAATCGCCGGGCATTTTTGCGCCTGAGCCTGGTGGGCTCCAGCGTTCTGGCCGGCGCCGGCGTGCTGGGCTCCCTGCAGGGCTGTGAGCCCCATCAAAGCAGCGCTGTCAGCGCCGAGCCCCTGGGCTTTCTACGGCAGAAGGATGCCATCATCCTCAGCGCCGTGGCACCGGCGGTGCTGCAGGGCAACTTCCCCACGGATCCCGCCACCCGACAGCCAGTGCTGGACCGGTTGCTGGTGGACATCGACCGCTTTATTCAACACACCAGCGCCGAGACCCAAAAACTGGTGCATGAGCTGTTCGACCTGCTCTATCTGGCGCCTTTCCGGATGCTGGTGGCCGGAATCTGGCCCCGTTGGGAAGCAGCTTCCGAAGCCCAGGTGCTGGGGTTTCTGGAACGCTGGCAGACCAGCCGCTTCAACACCCTACGCCAGGGCTATGTGCTGCTGACCCAGTTGCCCACCCTGATGTACTACGATCAGCCCGCCAACTGGACCGACGACATTTATCCGGGTCCGCCGCAACATATTCCCAGCTGAGTACACGATCATGAACAACAAAATTATCGTTAAGGATATTCCGGATATCTTCCGCGCCGGCATGGCCGGTGGCTGGATCACCTACAATGGGGCCAGCCTCGAGCAGCCGCTGACGCTGGAATGCGACGTGCTGGTGATCGGCACCGGCGCCGGGGGCGGCACCGCCGCGGAGATCTTTGCCAATCAGGGGCTGCAGGTGGTGATGCTGGAGGAAGGCCCCCTGCGCAGTTCCAACGATTTCGATATGCAGGAGAACAAAGCCTACAGCAGCCTGTATCAGGAGGGGCTGACCCGGGGCACCGCCGACGGCGCCTTCGCCATTTTGCAGGGCCGGGCGGTGGGCGGTTCCACCACGGTGAACTGGACCGCCAGCTTCCGCACCCCGCCCCAGACCCTGGAGCACTGGACCCGGGTGCATGGCCTGAAAGGTTTTACCGAGGCGGAGATGACGCCCTGGTTCGAGCGCATGGAGCAGCGGCTGAATATCAGCAAGTGGCAGCAGGCGCCCAACGCCAATAACAATGTGATTGCCAAGGGGTGCGAGCGCCTGGGTTATGAATGGGACATCATTCCCCGCAATGTCAGCGGCTGCTGGAACCTGGGTTACTGCGGTACCGGCTGCCCCACCAACGCCAAGCAGAGCATGCTGGTGACCACCGTGCCCGCGGCCCTGGCCAAAGGCGCGCAGCTGGTGCACCGGGCGCGAGCCCATCAACTCATTATCGACGGCGATCAGGTGCGGGGTATCAGCGGCTACGGCCTGGCGGAAAACGGCATTGACCGCACCCAGCCCATTGAGGTACGCGCCCGGCATACGGTGATGGCCTGCGGCGGCATCAACGGCCCCGGTCTGCTGTTGCGGTCCAATGCGCCCGACCCCCACAACCGAATCGGCAAGCGCACCTTCTTGCATCCGGTACCCGCCACCCTGGCGGATTTCCCGGAGCGCATCGATGGCTTTTATGGCGCCCCGCAGTCGGTGTATTCCGATCATTTCCAGTGGCGGGACGGGGTCGCCGGCCCGGCCGGTTTCAAGGTGGAAGTACCTCCCATGCATCCGGGCTTTGTGGCCTCCATCGGCATGCTGCATGGGGAGGCCCATTCGGCGCAGATGAATCGCCTGCGGCATCTGAATATGATGATTGCCCTGATCCGGGATGGCTTTGTGGAGCAGAGTCCTGGTGGCGAGGTGTTTCTGCGGGATGACGAACTGCCCGGCATTCATTACGAGATCAACGACTATCTGCGGGAAGCCATTGTGCGGGCCTGGAAGACCATGGCGGAGATTCAGTTCGCCGCCGGCGCCAACGCCGTGCGTCCGGTACACAGCATGAGCCGGTATCAGACCAACCTGGCGGACACCGTGGCCCATATTGAGCAACTGGATCTGGCGGTGAACCAGATGCGGGTGGGCAGCGCCCACGTGATGGGTGGCTGTGCCATGGGGGAGGACCCGGCCACTTCGGTGGTGGACAGCAACGGCAAATTCCATCATCTGGAGGGCCTGCATATTATGGACGGCTCCACCTTCCCCACCAGTATCGGCGCCAATCCGCAGCTTTCCATCTATGGCATGGTAGCGCGCCAGGCCACGGCGTTAGGGGAGCAATTATTGGTTTAGGTGCCGGGTGTCAGGGCGTCATCCTTACTCGACTAGTGCAGGCGGTTCCCGCCTGCACGCTACTCCTGAGTTACTCCCACCCATGACGCAACCCTCCGGCTCTGATACACCTCTGGCCCTGTGTTATCATCACGCCTTTTATCAGCCAGTTTGGAGCCCTTACCGCCATCATGAGCGCCTACCAGATTCAACGCCGCCACTACCACCCCCGTTACTGGCCCGTGTGGTGTTTGCTGGGCCTGGGCTGGTGCGTGGCGCAACTGCCGTTCCACTGGCAACTGAGTCTGGGGCGGGTGCTGGGCCGGTTGATCAAATTGATCAGCCCGGAACGCCGGCATGTGACCCGGCGCAATCTGGAACTGTGTTTCCCGGAGCTCGACTGGCCCCAGCGTAAACAATTATTCCACGACGCCTTTGATGAGCTTGGCATCGGTTTTATTGAAATCGGCCTGGCGTACTGGGGTAAGCCCTCCAAGGTGGACCCGCTGTGCCACCTCAGTGGGCTGGAACATATAGAGCGGGCGCAGGCGGAGGGTCGCGGCGTCATGTTGATTGCCGCGCACATGACCTCCCTGGAACTGTGCCTGCGGTTGTTCTCGGAGCGCGTATCCACCGCCGCCATGTACAAGCCGGCCCACAACGACTTGTTCGAGCAGTACAGTGCCCTCAAGCGCGCCCGCTACACCATTCCCGTGCCCAATCGCAGTATCCGGCCCTTTCTCAGCCATATGCGCAAAGGCGGCATCGGCTTTTATCTGCCGGACCAGCATTACGGCTCAAAGATCAGTGTGTTCGCCCCGTTTTTCGGCGTGCCCACCGCCACCATCGCCAAGACCCCGGAATTTATCAATATTACCGGGGCCCTGGCCATGCCGGTGATCTTCGGCCGCGAGGCGGACGGCTACCATATTGCAGTGCAACCGCCGCTGACGTATCCCACCGGTGATACCGTGGCCGATGCCAGCATTATGAATCAGTGCATCGAACAGAACATTCGCCGTTACCCTGCCCAGTATCTGTGGCAACACCGCCGTTTTAAAAGCCGCCCTCCGGGCGAGCCGAAATTGTATTGAGGTGAAATCATGCTGGGAGGTTGGCTTGATCAGGCGGCGGTGGCGGTAATTTACCGGCCCGGACCCCAGGGAGTGGAACTGTTTTTTATCCAGCGGGCCAAACGGCCCGGTGATCCCTGGTCCGGTGATATGGCGTTTCCCGGTGGCCGCAAGCAGACCGAAGACGCCAGCCTGTTGCATACCGCCATTCGCGAAACCTGGGAGGAAACCGGGCTGGACCTGCATCACTACGGTCAGTTTCAACACCGGTTGCCCCATCAAATCACCCGCCGCCACCGCAATAACGGTCTGATGGTAGTGGTGCCGCATCTGTTCCTGTGGCAGGGGGGTGATGACATCAACCTGAATCATGAATGCGACGATGCCTTGTGGATTCCGCTGGCCTTTTTCAATCAACTGGAACAGCGCAACTCTCTGACCTGGCAGCAGGGACACTTTGCCTTGCAGTTGCCCTGTTATCATTACGGGGAAAAGGTGTTATGGGGTCTGACACTGCGCATGCTGGACCGGATTCGCCAGCAGCCGGAGCTGTTTACGCTGGGAAACCTCTGAAGCCCTTGCTTTACAAACTTCAGGAAAATTCGGTGGCCGGCCTTGCCTGGCGGATAAAGTTTTCCAGATTGTCCGCGGTCAATGGCCGCGCCAGCAAATAGCCCTGCATGGCATCACAACCCATTTGTTTCAGTACCTGTAACTGTTCCCGGGTTTCCACGCCTTCAGCAATCACCGATTTATGAAAGGATTTGGCCAGCTCCACGATACTGTGGGTGATGGATTGACTTAACTCGTTGGCGCCAATGCCGGCCACAAACTGGTGATCAATCTTGAGCAAATCAAAGGGCAGGCGATGCAGGTAACTTAATGAGGAATAGCCGGTGCCGAAATCGTCGATGGCAATGGTCACCCCCAGCTGACTCAACTGGCCCAGCTTGCGGGCCGCGCTGTCGGCATCGGAAATCAAAATGGATTCTGTCACTTCCAACTCCAGGTCGCTGAACTCAATACCCGCCTGCCGCACCGCGGATTCCACCAGCGCCACGAAATCCATTCGCGCCAGCTGAACCCCTGACACATTCACCGAGACCCGTTTTACCTGCAGTTCGCCCAGTCGCCAGCGGGCCATCTGCAGACAGGCCTCCCGCAGCACCCATTCCCCCATGTCCAGAATCAGTCCGGTATCCTCCGCCACATCAATGAATGCCTCCGGTAAGAGCAGGCCCGCGTCACGATCACGAATTCGCACCAGGGCTTCCACACTGAACTCATTGCTGTTTAAAAACCACTGCGGCTGGTAACGCAATTCCACGTGATTGGTTTCCAGGGCGCTGCGAATCCGGTGCTCCGCCAGTATCCGCCGCTGGGAGGCCCGGTTCATTTCCTCCTCGTAATAACGGTATTGACCACCGCCTTCGGACTTGGCCCGGTGCATGGCGGTGTCGGCCTTGCGCAGCAGAGTATCCACATCCATGCCATCGCTGGGAAACACCGCGATACCGATACTGGCGTTGAGAAAATATTTTTTGTGTTCCACCGTGAACGGTGATGACAGCATGGTGATAATTTTGTCCGCCACCCGGGTGGCCCGCATGGGGGACTCAATATTCCGCAGCACTACAACAAACTCATCACCCCCCTGGCGCGCCACCGTATCCTCCAATGTAACACACACCTGCAGTCGTTCAGCGGTGCGAATCAGAATCTGATCCCCCAGGGCATGGCCGTCGGCATCGTTCACCTGTTGGAATTTATCCAGGTCCACAAACATCACTGCCCCTGCAGTCTGATTCTTCAGGCTGTGTTTGATGGCCTGATCCAGCCGGTCCTTCAACAGTTGCCGGTTGGGAAGTTGGGTCAGCAGATCAAAGTGGGCGTGGCGATACAGTTTTTGCTCCCGCCGCACGGCGGTGATGGCCACCGCCAACCGGTCGGCAAAATCTTTCAGCAGTCCCCGTTCGTAATCCGGCAGTTTATGGGATTTCTCCCAGGCCAGGGCCAGTACACCCCGGTTCTTGCCGCCGGCGGTAATGGGAAACAGGTAAGTATTCCCCCCCAGGCAGGGCGGGTTGGCCCGGCCAGAGCCAGCCCAGGTAACGGGCGTCACTGAGACTGGCCCGATGACTGGGCGCCAACACCCCCAGCCAATGGCTTTCATCCTCGTTCAGCTGCAGGCGCTCAGAGGCAGGCCGGGCGCTGCCCTGTTGCACCCCGAAACGCCAGATCTCACTGCCATCGTCCGGGTTGCGCAGGGCCACGGCGGCGCCATCACTGTCCACCAGCTGCTGCAGAATACTGAGACTGGACTGGGCCACCTGATCCAGGTCCGGCACATTCAGGATCAACTGGTCAATCCGGGACAGCCCATCCAGCAATTGAAACTGTTTGCCGATCTGCCGGGCCATGGTGGTGAAGGCCTGGGCCAGTTGGCCCAATTCGTCACTGCTGGTCACCGCAAGATTCACCTCGAAATGACGGTTGGCCACGGCCCGGGTGGCGTCCATCAATTGCCGCAGTGGCCGCAACAACCGGCGAATCAACAACACACTGATCAGGGCTGCCAACAGCACCGTCACCGCCACCAGCAAAGACAACGCCCGTTGCAATCCGGAGAGGGAATCCAGCACCGGCGCCTGGGGTTGACTGGCCCACAGCCACCAATCCTGCCCGCCACCGAAACCCGGCGTCAGATCCAGCCGCTGCAGGCTGGCATCAAGGGTGCGCCCGGCATACTGCCACTGCGTGCTGATAGCCCCCCGCTGCCCGGCGGAAACCAGCTGCGCGGCCAGCTGATCCGCGGACAAGGGAGGGGTGTCGGTACACACAAGATCGCTGACACCGGCCATATACAGACAGGCGGTCAATCGGGAGTGGCGCTGGCCGGCGGCCAGCAGCCGCGCCGGATCCAGCCGGGCCAGCAATAGCGGGCGCTCGGGATTGCCAGCGGTGAGGCGCAGCAGCACAGGCCGCTGCTCCCCATCCAGCAGCAGTTGCGTCTGCCCCTGGCTCAGCCGTTGCCGAACGGCCGGTGTCAGTGCCAGCCCCAGCCCGGCGGCGCTCTCCCAATCCACCGCCTGCACCTGCTGCAACGGATTGCCGGGGCGGAATTCAAGGACTTCCGGGTTGGCTGCGGCCAGCTGCAGTTGGTCAGCGGCCAGCAACAACTGCTCGGCGATTACCGTGGCCGACAGCGCCGCCTCCTGCGCCACCGCCTGCCGGGCCTGCTGCAACAACAGGTTGGCCACATAGTTAAAAGCAAACGAGGCAAACAACAGCATGGGAACCAGCGCCGCCAGAAACACCAGCAAAAAAAACTTGCGGCCCAACCCGCTACGCAATTCTTTGAGTCGCACTTCCATCCTGCCGCCATCGGCCCTGATTACACACCTGGGATTATTTCAGAATAGCATAGGGCCCCAAAGCGCTTCCGGGCCCCCAGCACAATTCTTCCAGAGTTGAGCTTGGTAGAGGGTTGGGTTAACCTGCGGCCAAATTTGCCAAACCGAGCCCGAACCATGAGCACTCACACCCGCGTTGTTTACCCCGGCACCTTCGATCCCATCACCAACGGCCATCTGGATCTGGTGGAGCGGGCCTCGCGGTTGTTCGATGAGGTGGTAGTGGCCATCGCCGCCAGCGAAAAGAAAAAGCCCCTGTTCGACCTGGACCAGCGTATTGATCTGGCCCGCCAGGTGCTGGGGCACCTGCCCAATGTGGAGGTGAAGGGCTTCCGCAAACTGCTGGTGCACTTCTGCCAGGAAGAGCAGGCCAATGTGTTGTTGCGGGGGCTGCGGGCGGTGTCGGACTTTGAGTACGAGTTTCAGCTGGCCAACATGAACCGGGCCCTGAACAAAGACATCGAAACCGCCTTTCTTACCCCCTCGGAACACCTGTCGTTTATCAGTTCCTCTCTGGTGCGGGAAATCTCGTCCCTGGGGGGGGATGTGAGCCCCTTTGTACCCGCTCAGGTGCTGACGGCGCTGCAGGCCAAACATCGCCGCTAGCCGCTGCGGCCTTTCAAGTCGTTCTGATACCCCCACATTCCATCTGTGGATGAGTGTACCGCCGCGCAGTAAACTATTCCCCTCTGAAGTACCATAAATCTGAAGTAGAGTTAAGCAGTGAGAACAAGCCCATGGCGCTGATGATCACCGATGACTGCATCAATTGCGATGTGTGTGAACCGGAATGCCCCAATGAAGCCATTTATCAGGGCGATGACATTTATATTATCGACCCCAACAAGTGCACCGAATGCGTGGGCCACTACGACGAGCCCCAGTGCCAGCAGGTGTGCCCGGTGGACTGCATCCCCCTGGATCCGGAACACGTGGAATCGGAAGAGCAGCTGATGACCAAGTACCACCAGTTGCAGGGGGACGCCTGAAGACCAACGCCTGGAGATGTGGGCTGGACTTCTGAGCTGGACTTCTGAGTTAGGAACCACTAAAAAGGCCTCTGGGCCTTTTTTTGTGTCTGAACCGGGAAGGAACATGTTGATTCGACTCTGCTTTTTGCTGTCACTGCTGCTCAGTCCACTGGCCCTGGCGGCCACCGCCCCGCGCCAG
>MDSW01152968.1_pt1 | contig 10936 bp, 7 predicted proteins | sample 811171 | NCBI WGS metagenome assembly MDSW01 (sample SAMN05326641, study PRJNA326480) | marine metagenome | isolation source: seawater | place: Atlantic Ocean: North West | collected 2012 | reverse complement strand
TATTCTAGCAAATTCTCCAAAGTGAAAAATTGAGTCTATATTTTTTTTATATTTTGAAAGTTTTTTAAAAATTTTAGATGTATGTGCTTTTATATATTTTATTCTTTTAGATTTAATATGATTTTTCCTCGATCCACTGGAGTAATTGTCTAAGCTTATTATTTTATATTGAGTTTTTTTGACTAATAGTTCAATGAGGTTTGACCCAACAAACCCAGCGCCACCAGTTACAATTATATATTTTTTCATCTGGGTTATAGCCTGGCAATGTCCTACTCTCCCATGCCTTAAGACAAAGTACCATCGGCGCAGAAAGGCTTGACTTCCGAGTTCGGAATGGGATCGGGTATTACCCTTTCGCAATAATCACCAGGCAAGGATTTTATAGATTATTTTATTTTTTTTACAACTAGTAAAGTATGTAAGATTTGCGCCAAAAATAACACAACGACAGTTATATTAAACTTAGAACTTTCATATATCCTCTTATTAAAATGGATTTTTACATGTTTGATTTTAATGTTTTTCTTACCATTATAAATAATATCAAAAAGAATTTTATATCCTCTCTTAAAAAAGTTACTTTCATACTTTGTAATCATATTTTTTTTACAAAGAAAAAATCCAGATAGAGGATCAAATGATTTTTTTCCAAGAGTAAAATTAATAAATTCGATTGCGAAATTTGATATCAAACTTCTAAAAAAACCTAAATTACCCTCATAACTACTATCACCAAATCTACTAGCAATAACTATATCACTTTTTTTTTTTTCAAAGAGGCTATACATTTTTTCTATGTATTTTGGATTATGTTGAAGATCGCAATCCATGACTAGAGTAAGTTTGCTCTTTGATTTTTTCACACCATACAAAACTGATTTTGAAAGATCTCTTTGTTTTGAATTTCTTAAATAACCTTTCACTTTATTTTTTGAAAACTTTTGTATTTCTGAATAAGTACCATCTGTGGATCTGTCATCAACAAAAATTATTTCAGAAATCTTTTTAACTTTTAGCAATTTATTTAATATTTTATTTATATTTTTTTTTTCGTTATATGTTGGTATAATTACGGATATCATTTTTTTAATTAAATTAAATATCACAATATATATTCTTGATTTTTTTATAAATGAAATAATTTCTTTAATTTGTTAACACTTAACTAAAAATGCTTATGAAATGAATTTTTATTAAAAGAATTATTAAATCAATATCAAGTTTTTAAAAAAAAATAAAATAGAAAAAGTAATAAAAAATTTATAAATTATATAAATATATAATTTAAAATTATAGTCTTTTATATGTTAGAAATTTTAGTTGCCTCGATATTAAGTTCTTTAGTAATAATAGCCTATGGAAATTTTTTTTGTAAGCTAATTTTCTCTAGTTATTATTTATCTACAATTAGCAACTCAGAGAAATCACTATTAGGAATTATTTTTTTAACTTTTGTTGCTGTATTAATAAATTTTTTTGCACCATTAAATAAAGAAATATGTTCTTTTGTGTTTTTAATTGGCTTGTACTTATCTATAAAAAACAAAGTTTATTCAGATTATTTTTATATAATTATCGTTTCAACTTTAACATTAGGACTTGTCTTATATTCAAATATAAATAGACCAGATGGAGGTTTATATCATATTCCAATTATTAATATAATTAATGAAAACAAAATTATACTAGGATCAGTTAATATTCATTTTAGATTTGCTCATGGATCAATAATTCAAAATTTTTCAGCACTTTATAACATTTATTATTTTAACATAAGTTTTATAACAATTTCTATTGCTTCAATTTTTTCTTTTTTTTTATACTTTATTTACGACAAAATAAATTATTACATAAAAAAAAAAAATAAAATTTTATCTTTGGTAAACATAATTACTTTTGTCTTTTCGATCTACTCATTTAATCGTTATAGTAGTTATGGAAATGACGCTGTTGCAAATATATATTTTATATATTTAATTTTATCGTTACTCTCAGTAAATTTAAAAAACGTTATATCAAATGATTTTTTTATCAAAATTTCATTAATATCATTTTTTTTAGCAGGTCTTAAATTATTTATGATTCTGAATTTAATTATTCCCTTTTTTTTATTTTTCAGACTAAATAATAAAATTAAATTGTTTAAAAATAGTGCAACTTATATTTGTATAATATTTATCTCCTCAATATTTCTTAAGTCACTTCTAATTAGTGGGTGCGCGCTATATCCTATTGAAAATACATGCATAAAATCATTTAAAATATATAATGAGCAACAATTACAAGATACTGCATATGTAAGCGAGGCATGGTCAAAGGGATGGCCCGATCAAAAGGGAGAATTCAAAAATTTTAAAGATTTTAACAAAAATTTTAATTGGCTAAAAATCTGGAAAGAAAACCATTTAATTTATATTTTAAAAAAAATAACTCCTTTTCTTGTTATAATTTTTTTATTAATTATTTTTATTATTTTTCAAGATATAAAATCTAAAGTAAGATCTGAAGTTGTATTAGATAAATCTAGTCTTTTTTTCATTTTTTTTTTTTCACTCACCTGCTGTCTTTTATGGTTCTTGAAATTTCCATTATATAGATTTGGATTATCTTTTTTGTACTCTTTAATACTGTTAACTTTTGTTATATTCATGCAAAATAAAATCAATTCACTTGAAATTAAAAAAATAAGATTTTTAGCATTTATATGTATATTTTTGTCGATGACAGGATTTTCAATAAAAAATTTAGATAGAATACTTAACAACATAAATTTAAATAACTCTTCAATATGGCCTAAGATAATAGCAACTGATAAGTTTGAAAAAATATATGTATCTAAAAATGGATTCTATTATTTTAGTAATGGAAAACAATGCATGTATGGTTCTGCGCCTTGCACTTATTACAAAACAGAAAATATAAGATCCAGAAATTTTCTTAATTATAAGATTTTTTGGGTTAAAAATTAATTTTTTAAATGCTTGTGGTTTTTTTGTTTTATAAATAAATAAAATGCTAATGGAATAAAATTACAAATATTTAACCAATTATTAAAAAAATTCCCACTTGTTGTAAGTGGCCACAAAATGATTAAAAAATTTGCTAGCAAACAGATTTCAAACACACTCTGTGATCTCTTATTAAAAAAATAAATATTTATTAAATTCTTTAAAACGTTAAATAATAAATAAATAAATACTGAAAATACTATTAAAAAGCCAAACATACCTGTTTCTGACAATAGCTGTAAATAAGTATTGTGTGGATGTGTATTACAAGAATTTGGTAAATAAACATAACTCTTAGGAGATTTTAAGGGTTCTATTTTTGCAAATGCAGTATTGTTTACGTATTTTTCTTTAATATAGATTTTTTTTACTATTCCTTCCTTTTTTGAAAAATAATCAAAAACTTCAAAATCGCTTTTATCCTTTGAAACAAAATAATAAGAGAATACTTTTGACCCCTTTTCTACATAATCTCCAGCACTTATATAAATCTTATTAATTTTATAATTTTCTAAAACCTTCCAACCGAAATCAGGCTTTATAATAGTATTGTCAATAGTTGTTTTCCCATCCGTATAAAAATTCACATATTTTTCATCCGAACAGTAATATCTATACGCCTTAGGTCCAAATCCAAAAAAAGGTTTATCGATAAACATTTTATATGCGGTATTGAACATTGGTGAATAATATCTCAATAATTTTTCACCAAAAATTTGGAATTTTAATTGGGAAATATATCTATCTTTTATAATTTGGTTTGAAAATAAAATTGTTATAGTTGATAAAACAACCAGAGAGAAAAAAATAATAACATAATTTTTTTTTAAATTTATTTGTGAAATAATAATAAATAAAAATAATGTCATCAAAAAAAATGAGGCCCTCTCGCCAGATAAGAAAATTAAAATACACGTAAATAATATTAACGTTTGATTAAAATAAAAAAGATATCTAAAAGAATTTTTGAGATAGAAGGTTAGACCTATAAATATTGGAATATTTCTTAGTAAATAACTACCAATTATTAAATCATCATCAAAAAAACCAGAAATTCTATCAGGTCTATACTTTGGATAGCCTAGAAGATTTTCTCCGTGAAAGAATTGTAGATAGCCATCACTTACAACAATAAAAATTGTTAATGATAAGCATATATAAAATAACTTAATATATAATTCATTTTTTTTTAACAATTCACATGCTGCAAAAGCAAATAAAAAAAACCTTAAATAAGAAAAAACATTTAATCCTGACTCAGCAAAGATATCAGATTTGATAAGAGAAATTATTAATACCAAGTAAAAGAAGGAAAATAAGTAAAAAATTTTATTTTTTAATATTTTAAAATTTTTATTTTGAACAATATCAACTAAGAAAAAAATTAAAATTATATTTATTATAATCTCTGCAATTAATGGACCAATAACTAAAGAACATGGCAAACAAGAAAATAAAAATATTTGAAAGTTATCTAAATATTTATTTGTTGAGGTGTTATTCATCTCTTTTTCATTGGTCTTTTAAATATTTGATTTAGCCTATTAAAAAATTTATAAATAATAAAAATACAAATCTTTATTGGGTTTTTTTGAATCTTTAAAATGTTGATTGTATTAATATTTTGCTTAATTATTGCTAAAAAACTTTTATTAGATGCTCCTCCATAACGCATAGCAACAAATATTGAATTAATATACTTTGAACTAATCTCCTTCTTTTCAAGGAATCTATACATTAATTCTATATCTGCTGAATTACCAAATTTTCTTATATAATAACCAAAATTTGTATAAACTTCTTTTTTTACAAAAAAACTAGGGTGAGGTGGACTCCAGCCTTTAAAAAAACTACCTTTTTTAAAATCACATGATTGCCAATATCTAAATATTTTATTTTTATTGTTTTCTTTTAAGTAGATTAAATCTCCAAATATTATTCCACAATTGTTAAGTCTAAAATTTTTTTCAACCAGTTTTAATGAATTATTGTTAAAGAAGAAATCATCAGAATGTAAAATTGAAATTATATTTCCTGTTGAGATTTTAATTCCTTTATTTAATGCATCATAAATACCTTTATCTTTTTCAGAGAAAATTTTAATTTTGCGATTTTTAAATTTATTTACTATTTCTAGAGTTTTATCTGTAGAACAATTATCAATAATAATTTGTTCCCAATTAGTAAATTTTTGACTTAGTACTGATTTTATATTTTCCTCAATTGTTTTTTGACTATTATAAGTTGGTGTAATAATTGAAATTTTATAACCAATATCAGATGAATAGATCATTTAATAATTTGATTTTTAAACGATTTATAAAAGAATCCATAAATTATGAGTGCCGAAAACGAGCCTGCAAAAAAAGTTAAACTTATTGCAAATATGTCACCTACCCAATAAAAAAAAGGACAAATTAAGGAAATAAAAATTCCATATGCAACATCCACTTTAAAAATAGCTAAACTCAAATTTATATTACTTTGAACAATTCTTTGTCTCATAAACATGGCTTGTGTCATCATAAAAGAACCTAATAAAGAGAAACTTAATGAGTAAAAAAATAAGTTTTCATCAAAATTAATTTTATATTTATCAAAAATTATTATTGAGAGTGAAATTATTGAAAGAGCAAATATTATTAAAAATAGGAATGTGATAATTCTTTTTAAAAGAGTATTTAAGTATAATTTATTCTTAATGTATGTTGGCCCAATTGCTATATTAAATGCAGTACCAGGAAATGAACCTATTGCAAATGATGAAAATAATATTGATGCTACAGCTTTATCATAATAAGAATAAATGACTAATCTCCAAAATAAACTACTAAATACTGTTGAAAACGAGGAAAAAAAAGCCCACGAACTCAGATTTTTAAAAATATTTGTAAAGAAATTATTATTTATAACGTTAATTTTATTTGAAGTAATATGTAAAATAATAAAATATAGGATTATTCCTAAATGAAAAATAATAAATATTTTAAAATAATTAAAAAAATAAAATATTGAAATTAAATAAGTTATCGAAAAAAAAGCGTTAATAAAGTTATATAATATGAAATAAAAAGTTTCTTTTTTTAACTCTCTTATTGAAAGTATAATTTCATGGATCCATTGTGATAATATCAACAAACTTATTAAAACTATTATATCTGTATTTTTAAAAATAATTATTTCTTGAGTGGGATAAATTATATAAATTAAAAATATCAATAAAAAACTAATAATAATCCTAAAAGAGATAGTTTTTTCAGCTAATTTAAAACCATTTCTTGAGATAATTAACGATCTCATATTACTGGATAGAATCTGGGTTATTGTGATAATCAAACTTGAAATTATACCTACATCTGCTGCAAGTTCATGTTGTTTATTAAAAGTGAGTGTAAGCATTACAAGTGTTGGTATCATCAAGTTAAAAACGTAAGAAAGTGATATTTGTACAAAAGTACTATCAAAAATTGAACTCAAAAATAAATTTGTTAAATTAAATTTTTTTAATTTTTTTTTGTATTCTACTTTGTCATCTTTATACAATGGTTCATATTTTTTATAAATATTTTCAATACCATATTTATTTCTCACAAAACTATTTAATTTTTCACCTTTTAATATTCGTTTGGACTTGGACCAATTAGAAATTTCTTCAATTTTTTTTGAAATAATATTTACATCTAAAGAAGTGATTACACCCTCATTTTTTGTAAATTGGTCAATTTGTATATCTTTATTTACAAGACTTGGCACATTTAAACTTGCTGATTCTAATACCGATAAGCTTAAAACTTCACTATCTGAAAGTAATACATTTGCCCAAGAATTGGAGATTATTTTTTGTTTTTCTCTTTTAAATACCGGGTTTCTTATTTTTATATTTTTATGGCTTTTTGAGAGTTTTTTTATTTTTTTTAAATATTTTGTGTCATCATTTATTCCATAAATTTCTAATGACCAATCTTCAGAAATATTGGCATTTTTAAAGCCTTCAATTAGTAGATCAATGTTTTTTATTGGATGAATTCTTCCAAAATACACAAATCTTTTATTTAGTGAATGAGAAATATATTTACTATCTTTTTCAAGTGATGGTACAGGATTGGGTATAAAAAAAATTTTTGATTTTTTAAAAAAATACTTAATAGATTCTGTTTCTGGAAGAGTAATGGATATAAATTTCAATCTATTCTCAAATAACATACGAAAAATTTTTAGTATTATTAATTTTGTAAAATAATTTAAGTTACCTTTATTTCTTAATGCAGCTTTTAGTAACATTCCATGTGGATGAATAAAAAAAACTTTGTTATATTTCACACAAAAATATATGGATAAAAGATTTATAGACCTCCATATTCCATGTATATGAATTATATCGTATTTTAAAATATAATTTTTTAATTTTACGTTATTATCAAAAATATCCTTTAAGAAAAGATAGGGAAGTATTAATATTTTTTTTGATTTTTTAAAAACTTGGGTTTGAATACTTGAAGTAAGGACATCATAATTCATTGAAATTTTATTAGATAAAAAGTTAGATAGAAAAAAAATTAGGTATGAAATACTATAGTTTTTTTTTGATAACTCCTCTGTTACATGTAAAATTTTTTTTTTGTTCATTTTTTAAAATGTATTGATATCACTAGTGCTAATAAATATATGATTAAACCTTTTTTGGAAATTATAATTTTTTTTTGGTTTGTTTATACAAATCTCTTCAAACTCTGCACATTTCCAATCGTTACTCCTATAAACTTTAAATCCGTTTATTTCTTTAAAAAGTACGATATTCGAGTAATTAAAATTTTTTTCAAAGGGTGTGTAGATATTTTTAAGTTCAAAGTTACTTAAATTTTTTAAACAAATTAAAAAAATTAATAAAATTTTAATATAATTTAAATAATTTAATAAAATTTTAAAGTAATCAATTTGTTTTACTACTAAACTAAATAATACACATGAAAAGAATATAAAAATTCCCCAACCAAATCTTATCTCAGGATTTTGAAACCAAAGGTAAAAATTTAATAAAAATAAAATAATTAAAATCTTAAAGAGATTGAAATCAAGAATTCCCAATTTTTTTTTTGGTATTAAATAATTAAAAGCTAAACATGATAAAATTGATATTAAGATCAAGATAATGCTAATCCCTAAGAAAGCATCGTTAAAAAGATAATCTTTTACCCAAGGAATTATCCAGTCATGACTATAGATAGTATGTTCAAAATCTGTATATTTGGCTCTTAATCTAGTATCTCTTGCAAAACTTTTAGTTTGATTGAGATAAAATAATACTTGCTCATTGTTTAATGACCAAGATGTTTTAATACAAGTATTTTTTATAGGGAAAATTAAGCAAGAACTTAAAAAGAAATTTCTTAATGACCATAAACTTACAAAAATGTACGAAATAATAAAGGCTCTACCATAAAATATTTTAAAATTTATTTTGTAAAATAAAATTACAAGTGGGAAGAATATTACTCCTATATAACTTAATTTAATTAATATACACATCAATGAACAAATTGAGAGTTGTATAAATATATTTAGTTGACTCTTTTTCTGATTTTCAAAAAATAAAAGAAATAGATATCCACAAATAATAAAAAAAATCATCGCCATTGTATCAACTTCTGGATTACCTAAATGATTAAAAATTATTCCATTTTTATAAGGATGTATTAGAGAAAAGAGCAAAAGAAATATAGATGAAAACTTTAAAGCTAATGTACTTAAATTATTATTTTTTAAATAAAATGAAATTCCAAATAAAAAAACAAAAGGGATAAAATTGATTACATAAATTGAATTAAAATTAAAAATTTTTGTAGAAAATGAACTTAAAAAAATATGCCAAACGGAATTTAAGGCATAGTGCCAATCCAAAATTGCTAAGCCAAATGGAATTTTATATTCATACGCCCAAATTATAGTTTGAAAATGATATACTGGTGAATCAGCATTATTTCCATTCCAATATGTAAAAAATGAGAAGAAAAATAAAAAAAATGAAATTACAAAAAAATTTATTTTAATTTTTTTTTTAATAATACCTATAAAAAAAAAAAATATTCCAAAAGGAATAATTATAATTTTAAAGTATTTTAGAGGGATTAGAAAATTTGCAATTATCGATAAAATAATTATGAAAAAAATTCCATATATAAAGTCAATATTCGTAATGTCATTTTTCTGTGATAGTAAAAAATTTTTAAAAAGGTATGAAAATCCAATTATTATGCATGTAATGAATAAATTTGAAGCAAACGATAAAATCATTTTTGTTTTTTCAAAGATTTTCCCTCTAAAATTTTTAAACTTCTCTCATCTTTCCCGTGTACCCAACAACTAATTTTTTCTCTACTTTTTAAATAATTTGAAAGATATCCTCTTTCTACTTGAAATTTAATCTTGGCAGATATCGCATTTTTTGGACCGCAATATGTATTATCTTTATGATTAATTTCTAGGAAAGAAATTGAGACAAACCAAGAAAAAAAATGGCAAATACAAATCAAATATAATAATTTTTTTATTCTTAATTCATAAATTATATACAAAAGAGCAATTAAATATATTTGTAAATATGAATATTCTGCTGGTATCCAAAAAAAAATTAATAAGTTTGATAAAATTAATGAAAAAATTAAAGTTTTATTTTTAATTCTTTTTAATTTTGAAAAATATTTCAATAAAATGACAAACAAAATTAAAGATACCAAATAACCTGTTGCGATATAAGTTTTATAGAGAAATCTTGATGCTAAACCAAGTAATCCTTGATCTGTTGGCCTGGCTGCAGTTAACCAAGACAAATCAAAGCTATTGTCAAACCAAATCGGTAAATAAAATAATCCACCCATAGTAAATGAACAAAGAAATATAATAATTTTTCTCTTAAAATACATTTTACTATCATTTTCAAAAAAAATAATAAAAGCTAATATAAATAATAGATAATTTATTCTCGTACCAATACAAAAAGCAAAAAATAAGATTGATAATTCAAAAATTTTCTTACTATAAAAATATGATCCTAAAGAAAAAAATAATAAAGCCCAAGAATAATCTATTGGTTCAATGTTATCAAAAAAAAGAATAGGGCTAGTAAGGCATAACAATAAGAATAAAAATAATTCGTTAATTTCAAATTTTTTATTAAGAGTTAAGAAAAAAAAAAATTAAACCAAATACCAAAAATAAAAATGTTACTAGATTAGCTGCAAAACTTCCAAAGAAGAAAGCTAAAAAACCTATCCCTAGTTCTGCTACAGGATTTCCTGTAAATCTAGAGGAAACAAATGTACCACTATAATACTTTGACTCAAACACGTATATCATTGGTAGTGTATCTTCATCAGATCCATAGCCTCCAATAAAACTTAAATAAATACCAAATGAAATTAATAATAAAACAAAGATTACTATAATATTATTTTCAAGAACATTAGATTTCATTATTTTTAATTTTATTCTTAAGATCCTTAAAGGTAAGCTGAACCCCTTTTTCTATATCTATCATTGGTTTCCAACCATAACTTTTTGCAAGCGAGACATCTAGAACTTTGCTTTTAACTCCATCAAAGTTTTTATTTCCATCAAATTTTATTTCTAATTTAATACTTAAACTTTTTAAAATTAATTTGGCAATTTTTTTTATTGTAAGTTCCTCTGATGTACCAATATTTATTAAGGTATGTTTAGTTTTTTTTTTCATAAAGTAAAGAACAGCAGAAGCTAGGTCTTCTACATATATTAATTCTCTCTTGGGTTTACCAGTGCCCCAAAGGTTAATGAACTTTTTGTTTGAAGATTTAGCTAGGTAAATTTTTTTTAATAATGCTGGAATAAAATGTGAGGTATTTAAATCATAGTTATCGCCAGGACCATAAGTATTTGTTGGCATTATGCAT